>Ga0222714_10000296_pt1 | contig 59340 bp, 84 predicted proteins | sample C33_3DmetaG_FD_165048 | JGI IMG/M metagenome (GOLD analysis project Ga0222714, IMG submission 165048) | Estuarine water microbial communities from San Francisco Bay, California, United States - C33_3D | ecosystem: Environmental > Aquatic > Marine > Unclassified | place: USA: California... | reverse complement strand
AGGTGGCACTGGTTTAATAGGCAATATAACATTAAAACCAGGTACTTCTGGTGATATTAAATTTTTCCCTTCAGGAAGTCAAGATGTAACATTTTCTTCGTCAGGCAACGTCGGGATTGGAACGACTAGTCCAGGAGCCAAATTACAAATTGGTTCTGCAACATTTGCACCAAACGGTAATTTAAGCAACAATCTATTACAGATTAAATCATCTACAGGTTTTGCATATCTAACTATTGGTAATGGAGATGTGGCAAACTCCACGTCGTATATTGGCGGAGCTTCTGGACTTACAACATTTGGTTCAGTAACAGATGCTGGCGCTATAACTGAAACAATGCGTATTGACTCCAGCGGCAACGTAGGGATTGGAACTCCTAGTCCTGGGGCTAAATTAGATATTCACTCTGCTACAAATTCAAATGCACTACTTATAAGAGAAGATACTGATGACAGTATAACTCATAATTTTTATATAGACAGTTTAGATAACGCTCAAACTGTTTTATATGCCAATGGCCAATTAGCTACAATTTCTTTAAATACAGCTGGTAGTTCATATTTCAACGGTGGCAATGTTGGTATTGGTACAACTAGTCCTAATGAAAAATTACAAGTTGCTGGAAATATCCATGCGTATGAACCAGGAGGAATTAACGCTGCATTATTTGCAAGCACAGGCGCTGGTGATACAACTGTAGCAATTAGATCTTCTGGTATAACCCATTTTAATGGTGGCAACGTTGGGATTGGAGTAACAACTTTTAATGCTGGTGAGAGATTTGTAGTTTCTAAAGGAAGTATTGGAGCCACTTCTTTAAATGGTCTAAATGATGCAGTAATTGAAGGTAGCGGTGATACAGGCTTAACTATTTTAAGCCCAAATACAAATTATGGTTCAATAGCTTTTGGCGATCCGCAAAATGGTGCTATTGGTCGTATAAGATACCAGCATTCAACAAACGCAATGACATTTAATACCAATGGTAGTGAATATATGCGTATTATTTCTAATGGTAACGTTGGGATTGGTACTACTAGTCCATCGGCAAAACTAGAATTATCAGGCACTACTGGTCAGTTATTAGTATTAGACGATAGTAGCGCAACTGGTAATCCTTTTATGTCTTTTTATCAAGCAGGAACTAGAAGATCATATATTCAACATCTTGATGCTAGCGATTTACTTAATTTAGTTAGTGAATATGGTGGTATTAAATTTATGACTGGTACACTTGGAACTGAGGTTGATAGAGTAGTTATTGACTCTGCTGGCAACGTCGGTATTAATATCACAAATCCTACTGAAAAACTTGCAGTTACTGGTAACATTGAAACAACAGAAAGTGCTAATGGTGTAAAAATTGGATTTAATGTTGGAGATAGTTTTACTTTAAATGGTGCTGACACTGCTCATTATGGATTATCATGCGGAAGTTCTGCTTCTATTCCGTTAGTATTATCAGGTTACTTTGGTGTTGCTATAGCTACTAATGGTCTTGAAAGAGCAAGAATATTACAATCTAATGGATATTTTGGTATATTAACCCCAACGCCAGTTTATGAATTAGATGTTACTGGTACTATTAGAGCAACTGGTAACGTTATAGCGTTTTCTGATGTTAGGGTAAAAGAAAATATCAAAACAATAGATAGTGCTCTTGAAAAAGTAAATAAACTAAGAGGTGTTGAATTCAACAAGATAGGTGAAGAAAAAACTTGTATTGGTGTAATAGCACAAGAAGTTGAAGAAGTATTACCAGAGGTTGTAGAAACAGATGACAATGGTATGAAAGCAGTTGCCTATGGCAATATGGTTGGATTACTTATTGAAGCTATGAAAGAACAGCAAAAACAAATTGATGAACTAAAAGCTAAATTAGAAAGTTATGGCTCTTAATACATCAGGCGTATTATCTATAGGTGGAACAACTGTCGGTGAGTCTATTAATTTAGAACTTGGCAAAGCGCAAAATGCTACATCTGGCTTAGGAGACACTGATTTAAGAGACTTAGCTGGAGTGCCAACTGGTGCTATTAAAATGGATGATTTTTATGGAGCTAGCGCTGGTCCAACTCTTACTCTTTTTGCTTCGGACAGCGTATCTTATCCTACCAGAAATTCAGCTTGTCTTAATGGTCTTGCAGAAGGAGGCTATTATCACAATGGAACTGGGGCTTTACCTGCTGTTAATGACACTGTTTACACTAATGCAGCTGGAACAATAACATTGAGTTCTGGAAATAGAAAAGCAGAAGCTGGAGCAGTTTCTATAGCTTACACTACTAATACAAGTGGGGTAGTAACTAATGTAGCGACTTGCTCAAAATAATAACAACAAAAACAATAAACTATGATTACTTACGATTGGAATTGCAAAACTGTAGACGTTTACCCTACAGACGGGGATTACACAGATGTTGTGTATAACGTACACTGGATAGTAATAGGTAAAGATGAAGATGCTGATGTCAGCGCAACTAATATTGGAACTCAAGTTTTAGATACTAGTGGTATTACTGACTTCATACCATTTGATGAACTTACTAATGAAGAGGTAGTGGCTTGGACAAAAGCGACTATGGGTGACGAGCAAGTTGCATCTATTGAAACTAATATTGCTTCACAGATTGCTGACTTAATTAACCCTAAGTCTATTACGCTAACAATTGGTGAGCCAGTGGCTGAACCAAAATAAATATACAAAATGGCAATCACTAATAGTTACCCAATAAAAAATCCAACAGTAGAAGATCTATTAATTGGAACTGAAATGAGCGATATAGTTACAGCTAATTTCACTGTTCAAAGTTTAATAAATCTTGTAACTTCTTACGTGCCAACTGGGGAAGGTGGAGCTACTGGACCTGCTGGACCTCAAGGACCTGCTGGTAATGATGGTACATCTATAAATATTTTAGGCACAGTACCTACATCTACTAGTTTACCAACTTCTGGTAATACCGTTGGTGATTTATACATTACTGACGATACTGGAGATGGTTGGGTTTGGGCCGCTAGCTTAGCTTGGATTAATATAGGTCCATTAAGAGGACCACAAGGTATTCAAGGGCCAGCTGGAACCGCTGGAACAGCTGGAGCGACTGGACCAACCGGACCAACTGGTGCAACTGGACCACAAGGACCACAAGGTATACCTGGATCTGGAGTTGTTTCTGGAACAATAAATTATATACCAAAATTTACATCTACAACTGAAATAGGTGACTCTATTGCTTACGAAACTGGGGGTAAAATTGTTCTACCAGAAACAGCTGTAGAAGAAAACTTAACTGTTAAATACGAATTAAATGCAGGAGAAGTTGGTGTTAGTACTCATAAAATTGACGGATTTTCTATTGAATTAAGCTTAGAAAAAATAATCATGCCGGATTTAATAGTTGCGCAGTCTGATGTCGATGCTGCTATTCTTGGTGTACCATTGTATGGTTTATACAGAAGAAATGATGGAAATTTAAGAATAAGGGTTGTTTAGTAAAAGGTAATTTACTAATAAAACCTGTAATAATAAAAACATCGCTTACAAGCGAAACCAATAATAAACATTAAAAACCAAAACCAATGACACTATTTTACCAGACTAATTCGTGGTCTAGTCAATCACAACCAGATGAACAACGTTTAGAACTATGGAAACACATTGCTAATAAAAGCAATTGGAGAATAGTTCAATTAGTAAACGGTTTTTATCAAACAGAGTACCAAGATCAACATGTCGAATCTCAATGGCACGACGTAACAAGACGTGAAACGCTAGAAGGAGCAGAGACTGCAATTGATCAAACCGTAGAACACTACAAAAATAAAGTCGAATTTTCAAAAGGACCAAAAGTAGTAAAAACCTTTAAATAAACCAAACCAATCAAATCAAATTAAATTAAATATGGACGCTATAGTCAAGAATCTAAATTTTGGTGAAGATGCCAGAATAAATATATTTAAAGGAATTGAAAAACTCACAAAAGCTGTTAGCTCCACTTTAGGAGCTAGCGGCAAATGTGTGATACTAGAAGACAATACTGGAAGACCTATTATAACAAAAGACGGAGTTACCGTTGCTGATTCTATAATATTAAGAGATCCAGTTGAAAATATGGGTGCCACACTTTTAAAAGAAGCTGCTAGAAAAACTGTTCAAGAAGCAGGTGATGGAACCACGACAGCAACTGTTTTAGCTCATGCTATATTAGAAGAGGCTTACAAGGTTGCTGATAAAACAAATTCTAGAGAATTAAAAGAAGGTATAAACAAAGCTGTTGATAAAGTTGTTAATTATTTAGAATCTAATAGTATTGCTGTTGAAGGTAATATGATAGATCAAATAGCTACAATATCAACAAATAATGATAAAGAATTAGGTTTAATTATAGCTGATGCGTTTAGATCTGTAAACAACACTGGTGTTGTAATGATGGAAACTGCTTCAGATGGTAAAACAGTTGTTGAAGTTGTTGACGGTGTTCAATATCAAAAAGGATTAAAAAATTCACATTTTATAACTAATCCTCAAACAAAGACAGCTGAATTAGAAAAACCTTTAATATTACTTTTAGAATCACCAGTAGATAGCATTAGACAGATACAATCTGTGCTAGAGTACGTAATAAAAAACAATAAACCTTTACTTATTATAGGTGACTTAGAACAAGGTGTTTTATCAGCTCTAGCTATGAACAAGTTAAAAGGTGCTATAAAAGTAAATGTAATTGATGCACCTACATACGGTATCAATAAAAAACAAATGTTAGATGATTTGTCTTTATTGACAGGTGCTGTAATTATAAATGAAGATTTAGGTGACGATATAGAATTAATTCAAGTTGAACATTTAGGAACTTGTGTTAAAAGCGTTACTTCTCATGAAGAAACAATATTACAAGTCAATGAACCTTCTGAACAAGTTTTAGAAGTTATTGATGAAATAAAAAAAGAATTACTAGTTGAAAAAAATAGCAACAAAGTAGTGAAACTAGAAAAAAGATTAGCAATGCTTTCAGCTAGAATAGCTATAGTAAAAGTAGGTGCTAACTCTGAAATAGAATTAAAAGAAAAAACAGATAGGGTTGAAGATGCCATCTGTGCTACTAAAGCTGCTATCAAAGAGGGTATAGTTTCTGGTGGCGGTATTGCATTACTAAATGCTTCTAAAAACTTAACAGCCAAATCTGTTGGTGAAGATGTTTTATTAAAAGCTATTCAAGCTCCTTATAAAACAATATTAGATAATGCAGGGGTTGAAAACGTAGAATCTCCAACCAAAAAAGGTGTAGGTTTCGACGTGGTTACAGGAAAAATGGTAAATATGATTAAATCAGGTATTATCGATCCTTTACTTGTTACCAAAAGTGCTCTTAAAAATGCAGCTTCAGTAGCCACAACAATACTGTCAACCGATTGTGTAATCAATAATTTAAGAATTGATGAAAGCAATAGGTAATAATATAATCATAAACAAAGCAAAAGAAGGTACAACTAAAACAAAAGGTGGACTTTTACTTGCAGAGAATCATAGAGATGATATAAGGTACATTAGAGCAACAGTTTTTTCTGTTGGAAGCGAAGTACTAGGTTTAAAAGAAAATGACGTTATATTGTATGATAAGCACGCTGGTCATAAAATAGAAATAGATAAGCAAACATATCACGTTATAAAAGTACAAGATGTAGTTGTTGTTTTATGAAAAGGCTAGACGCAGAAGATTTAAAAACAATGAATCTGCTTAAACATTATCGAATAATTCGTAAATGGGCTTGTAGAAACAACAATCTTAACGATGCAGATATAGAGTTATTGATATACTTAGACTGCATAGATATGTTTACAAAAAAGGATTTCGAGGCTGGCAGTTATTCCTATAGTTGGGATAACCGCCGCTGGAATCGTTTGTTAAAAGAAGGTTGGATAGTTGTATGGAGACATAGAAACAGAACAACACAAAAATATCATATATACAAAACATCTTTTAGGTGTAAGCTTTTAATAAAGCAAATGTATAGGATTATGTTAGGTGAAGAGGATTTACCTACCAGTATTCATAGAAACAATATAATGAAGGGTAGAACATATATGGATAAAGTTCTTATAACTTCAATAAAAAATGTAAATAAAGATAAAGATAGATAAAATGGGTAAATGTTCAAAATGTGGTTCAGCAGCGTGCATGTGTAAATCTTCGCACTCTAGTCCAGCTAAGTTTGTAAATCCTGGTATGATGAGTGGTATGATGGGTTTGACTCAAGATCAAAGAAATGCACAAGCTACAGCCCAACACATGCAAAGATATAATGCTCAACAAGCTTACAATGCATCTGTAGTAAACGGTGTGCAACATCAAAAAGCCGGTATGGGTGATGTTGGACAAAACGTATTCTCACCAACTGCTCAAGAAAATATGAAAGCCTTGTATAATCCACAATTGATGCCACCTCAACCAGCAGCACCTATGGGTCAAATTTCAGATGTCGATACAACAGGTATGAACGGTTTGTATGGATCAAGTCCATTTGCTCAAACTAATACAAGTAGAAAAGATAGAATTGAAGCTAAATACGAAAGTGCTGAACCTGGTAGTGAAAGATCCAAAAGACTTGGTGCTAAGTACGAGTTTATGAATGAACGCGATTGGGCTAAACAACAGTTTGAAAAAGGATATATGTCTAGAAAAGATATGAGATCTTTTATTAAAGAAGAAAGAGGTAAAAAAAGATTAAATAAAAAATCATGATAAACAAAGAAAAAACCGCAGCTGTAAAAGGTATAGAAAAAAATGGTATGACAGGAGCTAATGCTCTTTGGGATGGTCCATTAAATATGGATGGTTTCCCAATGGGTGATGGTTCTAGTTCTGGTAAAAATGGTATGGAAGTTCTTAAATATCCAACTAACTATATCGCCGGTCCAATTACTCAACGCGCTAAAGGACGTAAGTAATGAGTAAGTCTAATATATCTAAGCATTGGGCTGGTAAAGGTTATAATCTTCCATCCACACCGTTAAAAGGAGCTTATTCTCAAGGTGCTGATTCTAAAGTATATGTATCTAATAGAGATGTATTTGACAAGTTTCAAAAAGATATGGTTGATATAGCTAAAAGTTCAATAACTCCAGAATCAAGAGCTAGATGGCAAGAAGATAGAGCTGATAGAAGAGATAAGAGAAAAAATAAACCTGGATATACATATTGGGATCATTTAGGAAATGAAGCTTTTAGTAAAGAAAGACAAGAATTTGAAGATAAAACTAAAGAAATTAGAAATAGATCTAAATCTACATCTAAAAAAATGACAAAAGAACAAGCTCTAGATGCTGTTTCTAAGGGGACATTATCTTCAAGTGGATTCGACACTCTTGTTAATCAAGGTTATTTTTAATAAAAACAAATGGCATTTAAAATGAGAATGGGTAAGTTGTCTATGGATAATACGCCAATTTACCAAGTTGACTTAGATGGTGATGTTATGGGTGAAGCTCATAATAATGGATCTATATTAGTTGACAAAAAATTATCTCCAGAAGTTAGAGAAGATGCTATTCGTCATGAAAAAATACACCTAGAACAAATGGGGTGTATCAAAGACAGTTCTGGTAAATATAGAAATGACTTAGATTACGATGATAAATACGTTTACTGGAAAGGGAAAAAATACCCAAGAGCCAGTATGAAAGAAGGTGATAAAACACTACCATGGGAAAAAGAAGCATGGAGGGCAAATAAATTAAATTACTCGTAATAATAAATATATATAATTTAATCTAATACAATCAAATGAAAAATTTATTTTTAACGTTTTTTACGTTTACCGTATTAAACACAATGGCACAAGTAGACTTTAATTATTCAGATTTTAACGGTCACTGGATAACGGATGATTCAATTTATGAATTAGTTATACTTTATAACGAAGAAGATGAATTTCAGTTTTTAAATTTTAACTTAGAATCAGGTAGAACTCTTGATGAAAAAGTATTAAACTATAAAAACGGTATTGTTAAAACAGAATTAACTAATAAAAGAAATAATTGGAATATACAAGGTGTATATGAAATGATTTCTAAAGATACTTTAAAAGCAGAAATAACGGGTAGTTATAACGGTACAATTAAATTCACAAGACTATATTAAACAATTAAAAACAAAGACATGGCATTTAAAATGAATCCAGGACGTGGTAATTACGCTAAAACAGGTAAAGGTATACCTATGAGTTTTCGTCAAGAAAATTTCCCTCCTGTAGGTGAAAAGCAAGAGTGGGAAGAAGATGTTATCGACCCAAAATCTGGGGAAATTAATAGACTAACAAATGTTGAAAAAGCTAGTGTATTAGTTCCTGCTGCTGCTGGTAAAGGCGCTGGTACAAAATCAACGGAAGCTGCCCAGCGCAAGGTGGAGATGGCACTATCTCGTGCTAAAAGCAAAGGAGAGTCTCTTGCCGATATTAAACTTACACCAACCCCAGAAGAATTTGCTAAAGGAGGTCAAGCCGTCAGAGCAGATGGCGGAGGATATTTAACTAAAGAGCGTAAAAAACAAGGCGCTATAATTAAAAAAGCTGCTGATACTATTAGAAGATTACGCAGTAATTAAACAATAGCTAAAACAATTAAAAAATAATTATGGCATTTAAAATGAATCCAGGGCGTGGTGATTACGCTAAGACAGGTAACGGTGTACCTATGAGTTTTAAACAAGATTCTACACCAAACAAACAAACTCCTCCTGAAGACACTAGAAGTGGTGAGAGAGTAGTTCAAATTGAAGGATCTACAGAAAGAGTAAGTCCAAGAGCAAGAAAAGAATTAGCTAAAGGAATCGTAAAAGCTGCTAAGGAAGGTTTTGAAGGTACAGCTTACACAACAGGATCTCGTAAATCTAGTGTTAAAATTAACAAAGGGCAGTTTGGCGAAAAATCACTTAATATAAATATCTTTGGAAAAGGTGGTGGTAAACTTGTAGGTCTTGATAGTAGTAATGATTTAACTTACACGGGTAGAAAAGCTGATCTTTCTGTAAAAGAAGTTAAAAAACTTATTAAAGAAACTGGAGGAGCTACATATCAAGATGGTAAACTTACAGGAGGTACTATCGCGACAAAAAAATTACCGCCAATAAAACCACCATCACAATATGAATTAGATAAAAAAGCTAAACTTGAGCAAATGCGAGCAACTCGCGATAAGAAAAATGCTGATTTAGAAATTGCCCGAGAACAGAGAAGACAAGACATGCTAAATAAAAGCAAACCGAAGCGATAATTAAAACTTTAAAAACAATAATAATGGGTTATTCAATGAAAAAAGGCGTAATGATGCGCGCTGGTTACGATAAAGGTTCTTTTACTCCTTTTTCTCAAACTCCTCCTGAAGACGCTAGAAGTGGAGAATGGACAGAAGAGAGAGGAAGGGAAAAAGTTGCGGGTATAAAAAGACAAGGTAAAGATATAACATTTGAATTTGAAACTCCAGTTACCGGTAAGAGAAGAAATTATGACCTTGTTCAACCTGGTACACCAGAATATGATAAATGGCTAGCAGCAACTCCTGAGGCTAAAGCAAGTTTTGCTAAAAGACAAGGTTTAGAGACTAGAAAAGAAACTATAAAAGATCTTAGAGTTGGACCAGTGCCTGGAACTATAAAACCTTCTACAGATTTAATAAAAGAAAAACCACCAAAGTATGAAGAACCAACGATGCAAGGAATGTCAATTGGAGCTAAAAGTAAAAATTTGAAAATTGGTTTAGGTTTAGGTGGTAGTGTTGGAACAAATCCCCAAAAAAGAAAAATGGGTTGTAAAGGCGGAGGATGCGCTACTAATAGAGGTAAAAGTTAATTTTTAAAATGAAAAAAGTTATTGAATGGCTTACAGGTGGCGTCATCAAAGAGGTTGGTGACGTCATCGATAAGTTAACCACTACTAAAGAAGAAAAGCTAGAGGCTCAAAGACTAATTCAAGAAATACTTGAAAAAGCTGACAGCGAAGCTCAAATTCAGGTAACCGCGAGATGGGAAGCAGATATGAAATCTGATTCTTTCTTAGCAAAAAATATTCGACCTATGATATTAATATATCTTACGGTTGTTTTTACTATTTGTGCTTTCTCTGACGGTAACATAGGTGAATTTAAAATAGCTGAAGAATACGTACCAATATTCCAAACATTACTAGTTACAGTATATGGAGCCTACTTTGTTGGTAGAAGTTGGGAAAAAGGTAAATCAATAAGTGATAATAATAGTAAATAATAACAATTAAATAAAATCAAATGAAAAAAGTAAACAAAATTACACAAGAGCAATTAGACAACATTAAAGATCTTCAAAACAAACTATCAAGAGCATTGACAGATGTTGGTTATTTAGAAGCTCAAAAACAAAACCTACTTCAAGGTTTGAAAGAAGTTAACAACGAACTAGAATTAGTTAAAGTTGAACTAGAAAAAGAATACGGTCCTATCAATATAGATATTGCTACAGGCGAATACACTGTTATTGAAACCGAAAAGAACTTAGAAGTAGTAGAGTAATGTCTTCAATTATAAGAAAAATAAGTATAGGTTCTGACTATAAGAACGATGCTATGCATTATTCTATAGGTCAACAAGTATATGGAGGTCACGAGATTTCTCATATACTTTTAGAAGAATCTGATAACTCTTATAGTATATATATAAAGAAAAACAACGAGGTAATGCCATGGAAGAAGTTTAATTCTAACATGGCAATATCTGTTGAGTATGATTTAGAATACTAATGAAAAGTTTGTATGACTTTATTGTAAAGCCAGTTGGAGAAAAATATAATAATACAATTAAAGTTGGTGGCAAAGATTTAGTGGTTAACACTAAGATAGAAAACTGGAAGTTTGTCAATAGGATAGCTGAAGTTGTTCAAGTGCCACTAGCTTTTAATTGTAAAATATCAATTGGTGATATTGTAGTTGTTCATCAGAACGTATTTAGAACATTCTATGATATGAAAGGTGTTAAAAAGAAAAGTAGATCTTATTTAAAAGATGATTTACATTTATGTACGCTAGATCAAATATATTTATACAAACATAATAATATTTGGAATACTATAAACGATAGATGTTTTATATCTCCAATAACTAATAGAAGCGATCTAACGCTCGATAAAGAAGAAAGCCTTATTGGCATATTAAAATACGGTAATAGTTCTTTAGAAGCGCTAGGAATTAATCCTGGAGATCTTGTTGGTTTTACGCCACATAGTGAATGGGAATTTTTAGTCGATGACAAAAGACTATACTGTATGAAATCTAATGATATTGTAATTAAATATGAATACCAAGGAAACGAAGTTGAATATAATCCAAGCTGGGCAAGTAGCAGTTGAGGAACTTATCAAAGTAGCCAAAGAAGCTATTGTTGATTCTGGCGATGATATTACAGCAGATAGATTAAAAAATGCAGCAGCTACAAAAAAATTAGCTATATTTGATGCTTTTGAAATATTAAATAGAATAGAAGCTGAAGAGAGTTTGTTAAACGAAACACCTGTAGAGGCAGTAGAACCAAAGTCTTTTAAAGGTTTTGCTGAAGGAAGATCTAAGTAATGTACGAGCAAACTCTATATAGAATTATAAAAGACCATATAAAACCTAAAGTTCTAGACAGAATGAATAGGTATAAAAAATGGGAGTATGGTTATAACGAAGAACACGATGTTGTTGTTATAAGTAAGACCGGTGAAATTGGTGATGTTTATGAAATAGAAAATTTAAAAATAGCATTACCAAAAGAAACTAACATACATAAATTTAAAAACGATAAATGGGAGCACACTGAATATCCCAAAGAACTAGATAAAATAAAAACTGTTTTTGACTGGGAGGAATATCCCAAAGACTTTAAAGAGAGATGGTATGATTACATCGATAATGAATTTAATAAAAGAGAACAAGGATTTTGGTTCTATAATAAAGGTTTGGCTACTTACATCACTGGTACTCATTATATGTACTTGCAGTGGTCAAAAATCGACGTCGGTCAACCAGACTTCAGAGAGTCAAATAGATTGTTCTACATATTCTGGGAAGCGTGTAAAGCAGATGAAAGATGTTACGGAATATGTTATCTTAAAAACAGACGTTCAGGATTCTCTTTCATGGCGTCTGGAGAAACAGTTAATCTAGCTACAATATCAAGTGATGCTAGATTTGGAATATTATCTAAATCTGGACCAGATGCTAAAAAAATGTTTACAGACAAGGTAGTTCCAATATCGGTAAACTACCCTTTTTTCTTTAAACCAATACAAGACGGTATGGACCGTCCTAAAACAGAATTAGCTTATAGAGTTCCAGCATCTAAATTTACAAGACGTAAACTTGATACTAATGAAAAATTACAAGATATAACTGGTCTAGATACAACTATAGATTGGAAAAACACAGGTGATAACTCTTATGATGGTGAAAAACTTAAATTATTAGTTCACGACGAAAGTGGTAAATGGGAAAGACCAACTAATATATTAAACAACTGGAGGATTACTAAAACTTGTTTAAGACTTGGGTCGAGAGTTATAGGTAAATGTATGATGGGATCTACTTCTAACGCATTAGACAAAGGAGGTGATAATTTTAAAAAATTATACGATGACTCAGATGTCACACAGAGAAACGCCAATGGACAGACTCGCTCAGGATTATATAGTTTGTTCATACCTATGGAATGGAACTACGAGGGATACATTGATTCTTATGGATTTCCTGTATTCAATACTCCGAAAGAACCAGTGATAGATGTTTTTGGTAATTTAATAAAACAAGGTGTAATAGAATACTGGGAGAACGAAGTAGATGGTTTAAAGAACGATCAAGATGGATTAAATGAATTCTATAGACAGTTTCCAAGAACTACTCAACACGCTTTTAGAGATGAATCAAAAGAATCTTTATTTAATTTAACTAAAATATATCAACAGATAGATTTTAATGAAGATCTTAAAAATTCAATATCAATCACTAGAGGTAGTTTTCAATGGCAAAATGCAGTACCAGATACTAAAGTAGAATTTGTGCCAAATAAAAATGGTAGATTTTTAATCACATGGGTTCCTCCATTGAATATGCAAAATAAAGTAATTGTAAGAAATGGTTTAAAATATCCTGGAAACGAGCATTGTGGTGCTTTTGGATGTGACCCTTATGATATATCTGGAACTGTAGATGAAAGAGGATCTAATGGATCTTTACATGGTTTAACTAAATTCACTATGGAAGACGTACCTCCTAATCATTTCTTTTTAGAATATATAGCTAGACCACAAACAGCTGAAATATTCTTTGAAGACGTTTTAATGGCTTGCGTATTTTATGGTATGCCAATATTAGCAGAAAATAATAAACCTAGATTATTGTATCATTTTAAAAGAAGAGGTTATAGAGCTTTTTCAATGAACAGACCTGATAAAAAACTTAATAAACTATCAGTAACAGAAAGAGAACTTGGTGGAATACCAAACTCTAGTGAAGATATAAAACAAGCTCACGCTGCCGCTATAGAGACTTATATAGAAAGTTTTGTGGGATTAAGAGAAATAGGTTATGGTGATATGTACTTTCAAAGAACATTAAATGATTGGGCTAAGTTTAATATAAATAACAGAACAAAACACGATGCCTCTATTAGTTCTGGTTTAGCTTTGATGGCTTGTAATAAAAATAGATATTCACCATCGCAACCAGTTAACAAAGAAGTTTTTAATTTAAATATTAAAAAATACGATAATAAAGGTATTACATCAAAAATAATAAGTTAAATGAATATATACACTAACAGTAACAGCGCTTTTCCAAGTCAGATAGTCAGTAATGATGAAAAGGCTAGTTGGGAATATGGAAGTCAAGTGGCTCAAGCTATAGAGTACGAGTGGTTTGACCAAGGACGAGCTGGGGGTAATAGATATTTAACTAATTGGAATAATTTCCACCAATTAAGATTATACGCTAGAGGAGAACAACCTGTTCAAAAATATAAAGATGAATTATCTATAAATGGTGATTTGTCTTATTTAAATTTAGACTGGAAACCAGTACCAATACTATCAAAATTTGTTGACATCGTAGTTAATGGTATGTCGCAAAAATTCTACGATATTAAAGCTTATTCTCAAGATCCAAATTCTGTAAAGAAAAGAACTGAATACGCTAGTAAGTTGCAAGAAGATATGATAGCTAAAGAGTATTTAGAAACTCTAAAACAAACTTTAGGTATAGATCTTTATCAATCTCCGGACCCAAACTTAGTTCCCGAGGATTCTGAACAGTTAGAATTACACATGCAATTGAGTTATAAGCAATCTATAGAAATAGCTCAAGAAGAAACTATATCAACTGTACTTGCTCAAAATAAATACGATTTAGTTAGACGCAGACTTCACATGGACTTTACCACTATTGGTATTGGCGCTGCTAAAACTAATTTCAATACAGCTGAAGGTATAACTGTTGATTACGTAGATCCAGCTTATATGGTTTATTCATATACTGAAGATCCTAATTTTGACGATATTTATTATGTTGGTGAAGTTAAATCTATAACTATACCAGAATTAAAAAAAGAATTTCCAGACATTTCAAATGAAGATTTGGAAAGAATACAGAAAATGCCGGGCAATAGACAGTATATAACCGGTTGGGGTAACTATGACGAAAACACTGTTCAAGTACTTTATTTTGAATACAAAACTTACCACGATCAAGTTTTTAAAATAAAACAAACTGAAGTAGGCTTACTAAAAGCTTTAGAAAAACCAGATACATTTAATCCACCTGAAAATGATAACTTTGAAAGAGTGTCAAGGTCTATTGAGGTTTTATATTCTGGCGCTAAGATATTAGGTACTGATATGCTTTTGGACTGGAGATTAGCAGAAAATATGTCTAGACCTTTTGCTGATACTACTAAAGTTAAAATGAACTACGTTATATGTGCACCTAGAATGTACAAAGGTAGAATAGAGTCAATTGTAAGTAAGTGTATTGGATTTGCTGATATGATTCAATTAACTCATTTAAAACTACAACAAGTATTATCTAGGATGGTACCAGATGGTGTTTATTTAGATATGGACGGTTTAGCAGAAGTTGATCTTGGTAATGGAACTAATTACAATCCAGCCGAAGCTTTAAACATGTATTTCCAAACTGGTTCTATTGTTGGTAGATCTTTAACTCAAGACGGTGAATTGAATCACGGTAAAGTACCTATTCAAGAATTAAATAGTTCAAGTGGAGGTGCTAAGATACAAAGTTTAATACAAACTTATCAGTATTATTTACAAATGATACGCGACGTTACCGGACTTAATGAAGCTAGAGATGGTAGCGCAATGGATAAAAACTCTTTAGTTGGTTTGCAGAAAATGGCAGCTAACGCATCTAATGTTGCTACAAGACATATTAATCAAGCTGCTCAATATATTACATTGAAAATAGCTGAAAATGTTTCTCTTAGAATAGCAGATGCTTTATATTTTCCATTAACATCTGAATCTCTTAGAAATTCTGTTTCAAGTTATAATGTTAAAGTTCTCGAGGAAATAATAAATCTTAATCTATATGATTTTGGTATATTCTTAGAACTAGAACCAGATGAAGAAGAACGGGCTCAGTTAGAACAAAATATTCAAACCGCTATAGCTCAAGGAGGTATTGATTTAGAAGATGCTATAGATTTAAGACAAATTAAAAATCTTAAACTAGCTAATCAAATGCTTAAAGTTAAACGTAAGCAAAAGAACAAACAAGATCAAGAAAATCAAAGAGCTAATATTCAAGCGCAAGCTTCTGCACAAGCTGAAACAGCTGAAAGAACCGCTATGGCTGAAGTACAAAAACAACAAGCTATATCTGGTTCTAAAGTTCAACTCGAACAAGCTAAAACTCAAATGGACATACAGAAAATGGAACAAGCTTCTCTCATTAAGCGTCAAGAGATGGAGTTGCAGTTTCAATACGATATGCAACTTAAGCAATTAGAGGTTCAAAATATACAGCAAAAAGAAAATGCTATTGAAGATCGTAAAGATAAACGTAGCAAAATGGAAGCTACACAGCAAAGTGAATTAATAAGTCAAAGGCAAAACGATAGTTTACCTATAGACTTTGAAAACCAACCCGATATGGGTATAGAAGCCTTCATGTAGGCACCATTAATTATTTAATTATATCATATTATGTCAGAACAAGTAAAACAAGAGGGTGATTTTAAATTAAAATCAAAGCCAAAACCAAAACAATTAGTAAAAAAAGAAGAACAAGTAACTAAAGTTAATATTAAAGAACCTTTAGTTCAGTTACCACCAGATGTTACAAAAGTTGTAATACCTAAAGAAGAATTAAAAGCAGAAGATAATGCCGTTCAAGAATCAAGCTCAGAGAGCAGCGTGTTACGCCCAGAACAACCCGAAGTGGAATTGCAAGAAATGGGACAAGGAAACCAAGGGAGCGTTGAAGATGATAAAGAATTTAACCCAATCAAAGAAGTTACACAAGAAGTAAATAGAGTAGAGGCAGAGGTTAAAGAGGCTTTAAGAGATGAAAAAATTTTAGGTAAACAATTACCTGAAAATATTGAAAAACTAGTTTCTTTTATGGAAGAAACAGGTGGAACTGTAGAAGATTACGTTAGATTAAATACTGATTATTCTAATTTAAACGAGGTTTCATTATTAAAAGAATATTACAAAAAAAATAAACCTTATTTAGAAAGCGACGATATAGATCTTCTTCTTGAAGATTTTATTATCGACGAAGATATAGATGAGGAAAGAGATATTCGCAAGAAAAAACTTGCGTTTAAAGAAGAGGTTGCTAAAGCAAAAAACTTTTTAGAAGACACGAAGAGTAAATATTACGATGAAATCAAGTTGAGATCAAACGTAAACCCGGACACTCAAAAAGCTATGGACTTTTTCAACCGATATAATAAACAGCAGGAGTTAGCTGACCAACAACATTCACAATTTAAAGAAAGTACTAAAAAACTTTTTACTCAAAATTTCGAAGGTTTCGATTTTAAAATAGGTGAAAAAAGTTATAAGTATAATATTCAAAACGGTGATAAAGTTGCTGAAAACCAATCAAACATTAACAACCTTATCGGGAAGTTCCTTGATGAAGCAGGCAATGTTAAAGATATGAAAGGTTATCATAAAGCTATGTATGCTGCTGAAAATGTCGATAGAATCGCATCTCATTTTTACGAACAAGGTAAAGCTGATGCTGTTAAAGAAGTTGTAAATAACTCAAAAAACCTTAGTGATACTAAAGCTAGATCTCAACAAGGTGATGTATTTATAAATGGATTTAAGGTTAGAGCTATATCTGGTGCTGATTCATCAAAACTTAAAATAAAAAAATTTAACTAAAAAAATTAAAAAATCATGAGTTTAACTCCTTCATTTGGTTCTATTAAACCAAGTCAGAAACAACAGTTAAATGATAGCAACTGGCTAAAATTTAACGATCCTGTAAATGGTACAGATACTTTTGCACAACAGTATTTGCCAGAAATTTACGAAGCTGAAGTAGAGCGTTACGGTAATCGTACTCTATCAGGTTTCTTACGCATGGTTGGCGCTGAAATGCCAATGACATCAGATCAAGTTATTTGGTCTGAACAAAATAGACTACACATTGCTTACAATGAGGTTTCTAATGACTTAGTAGATACTCTTACTTTTACAGTAGGCGGAACTGCTAATACTTTTGTTGAAAATGTTATTTCTAAAGGTGACACTATTGTTATTTTAGATAATACAAATAACACTGATATTAAAGCAGTTGTAACAGCATCTAGTCAAGCTGGTAGTTTAGCTACAGTTGTAGTAGCTCCTTACGGCGCTGCTGATCTTTCTGCCGTTGCGGCTACTGGTCTTAAAATCTTTGTTTATGGTTCTGAATATAGCAAAGGTGTTAGCGTTATAAATTCTACTGGTTTAGCAGATACTACCGGAAGAAGAAGTATTACTCCTTCTTTTACTCAATATTCTAATTCACCAATCATTATTAGAGACAAGTACGTTGTTAATGGATCTGATATGGCTCAAATTGGTTGGGTTGAAGTTGCTACTGAAGACGGTACTTCTGGTTACCTTTGGTATTTAAAAGCTGAATCTGAAACTCGTTTACGTTTTGAAGATTACTTAGAAATGGCTGTTGTAGAAGGTGAGTTAGCTGATTCTACTGTTGGTGTTTCTGGTGACGCTGCTTATCAAGCTGGTTACAAAGGGACTCAAGGTTTGTTTGCTGCTATTAAAGATCGTGGTAATGTAAACACTGGTTTTACTGCTGCTACTGGTCTAGCTGCTTTCGATGAAATCTTGAAAAACTTAGACACTCAAGGAGCTATTGAAGAAAACATGCTTTTCTTGAATCGTCAAACTTCTTTGGATTTTGATGATATGTTAGCTAGTGTTGGTGGACCTGCTTCTGGACTTTACCAAGGTGGTAGTTCTTATGGTGTATTTGAGAATTCTGCTGAAATGGCGTTAAATCTTGGATTTAGTGGTTTCCGTAGAGGTTCTTACGATTTCTATAAGACAGATTGGAAATATTTGAACGATGCTTCTACTCGAGGCGCTTATGACACGTTGACAGCTAGCATCGAAGGTGTTTTGGTACCAGCTGGAACTTCAACTGTTTACGATCAAATCCTAGGAACAAATATCCGTCGTCCATTCTTACATGTTCGTTATAGAGCTTCACAAGCTGACGATCGTAGAATGAAACAATGGTTGACTGGTTCTGCCGGAGGCGCTTACACATCTGATCTAGACGCTATGGAGGTAAACTTCCTTTCTGAAAGATGTCTTTGTGTACAAGGTGCTAATAACTTTGTATTATTCCAAGGAGCATAATCACAAGTAATGTAATTCTTACCCTCGTTGTAATGACGGGGGTAATTATTACTTTTATAACTATTTAATTTTATTATATCATGGCAAACAAAGCTAAAAAAACTGCGGATAACGTTATTGAAGTTCCGCACCAAGAACAAACTGTAAATGTAAATACAGTAGATATTCCAACTGTAGCGAAAAAAGAGACAGTTGAAAAAAAACCTGAATGGGAAATTAAAGATAGAACATATTTTTTAAAAGGAAAAAAATCTCCATTAACGTATACTATAAATTGCAAACACACTACAAAACACGCGTTGCTGTGGTTTGATGAAGAGACTGGAGAGCAGCATGAAATAAGATATGCTACAAACCAATCTTCTCCACTTAAAACTTATCAAAAAGGAGAAGTTACTCTTGGTCACGTTATATTTAAAGATGGAGTTTTATTTGTACCTAAAGAAAAACAAAATTTACAAAAATTATTATCATTATATCATCCAGCTAAAGGAAAAGTTTATACAGAATATAATCCAGTTATGGTAGCTCAAGATGAGTTAAGTATTTTAGACTTACAAATCGATGCATTGAATTTAGCTAGAGAAATGGATATTGATTTTGCTGAAGCTATTTTAAGAGTTGAATTAGGTTCTAAAGTTAGTTCTATGAGTTCAAAAGAATTAAAAAGAGATCTAATGTTATTTGCTAGAAATAATCCAAAACTTTTCATAGATTTAGCTAATGATGATAACGTTCAACTTAGAAATATAGCTATTAGAGCTGCAGAAGCTAAAATTATAATTTTATCACCAGATCAAAGAACATTTACCTGGGGAGCTAATGGTAGAAAATTAATGAACGTACCTTTTGATGAAAATCCTTACTCTGCTTTTGCAGCGTTTTTGAAAACAGACGAAGGTGTTGAAATCTATAAATCTATAGATAAAAAACTATAAAAACAAGTAATACTATTATAAGGCGGTTTCGGCCGCCTTTTTAGTATAAATAAAATAACACAATGGCGGTAAACGTAAACGAAGTATATAAGACGGTTTTACTTATTTTAAATAAAGAGCAAAGAGGTTATATAACTCCAAACGAGTTTAATAAAATTGCGACTCAAGTTCAACTTGAAATATTCGAATCTTACTTTGCCGATGGAGATCAGTTTAATCGTAAAAATCAACAAAATTCTCAAAACGATACTGAGTTTTTTAATTCATTTTATAACTTAGAAAACAAACTAATACCTTTTATTACTAACGAAGGCGTTTGGACTGTTACTGGTAATAAATGGAATCAAACTTTAGGAGTTGGAGATAGAGCTATTTATAAAGTTGGAAGTGTATATTGTGATTATATATCTTCAACTGGTGGCGCTACTTTAACAGATATAGAGGCTCAAAGAGTTTCTTTCAAAGAACTAAAGACGATATCAAAATCTAGATTAACAGCTCCATCAAATAACTATCCTTTATACTCAATAACATCTGCCACCGGTTTAAATAATTTAACCACACCATACATAGACATAACACCAACACCTAATAGTATTTTTGTTAATGGAATTATTAAACCTTCTAATCCATTCTGGGGTTATATTGTTGGTTCTCAAGGTCAATATTTATATGACACAAACACATCTATTGACTTTGAATTAATTCAAGAAGAACAAACAAATCTAATTATACAGATATTAAAATATTGCGGTATTATTATAAGTGATCCTACTATTATACAAGCCGCAGAACAAGAAGCTCAAATGACAAAAATAAACGAAAAATCATAACAAATGAGTTTAATAACAGAAACTAATCAGCAATATTACCAAGGAACTCAAGGTTTTAGAGGAGATGGTTCTACTTTGTCATTTAAAACAACGTTTGACACTAGTTTAGTATTTGGAAGTTGGGATCCTAATAATGTAAATTACGCTTTAAATAATTTTAAATTATACTTAAGTAGCACTGGTATTCCTGGTGATTGGTTAGAATATACATCTAGTTTTAGCGTTAATAACAATTCAATAGTATTTCCATCTGGACTTGCTCCAGCTAACGGTATGTACATTGTTGTACAGTTAAAAGTGCTAGACGGTGGTCAATATGGTAATACAGACGCTGAAAAAGCTTATGGTCAAACTGTAGAAAATAACTATGGTAGTTATTCTTATATATCTCTTAATGACGCTATAGAAAACTTCATGGTTGGATATGTTGGAGATGGTAAATTAATACAAACAGTTAAGAAATCAGATGTACTATTTCACGCTAAAAGAGCTTTACAAGAATTTAGTTATGATACTTTAAAAAGCATAAAGTCAGCTGAATTAACTATACCTCCTAGTTTGACATTAGTGTTACCACAAGATTATGTTAACTATGTTAAAACATCTTGGATAGATAACGCTGGTGTAAAACACGTTATATACCCAACAAACAATTTAACTATGAGTCCTTACTACACACAAGTACAGGATTCAAAAGGCGTTCCAACTCAAGATAACTTCGGAGAAGATATAGAAGGTACTTCTATAACACAAGAAAGATGGCATGAGAATAACGTACAGCAGCAAGTTGTTGATGATTTTAATATAAATTATAACAACAACGGTGAATGGATAGGTTATGTTAATTGGGGTGAAATCTACGGAGCTGACCCACAATACTCTCAAATGAACGGTTGGTTTAATTTAAACGAACGCGAGGGTAAAATGTCTTTTGCAGGTGGAATGGTTAATCAATTAATCATTTTAGAGTACATTTCTGATGGTTTAGCGTATGACACTGACACTAAGGTTCCAAAGTTAGCAGAAGAAGCTCTATATGCTCATATACTACATGCTATCATATCTACTAGGGCTAATCAACCTGAGTATTTGGTTCAGAGACTTAGAAGAGAAAAATCATCTAAATTAAGAAACGCTAAAATAAGATTATCTAATATTAAGATTGAGGAAATTACTCAAGTAATGAGAGGTAAATCTAAATGGATTAAACACTAAAATTAAATGGCAGAATCTAAAAATATGTTCCTCCAATCTAGGATGAACAAAGATATTGATGAAAGAATTCTTCCAAATGGAGAATATAGAGATGCTCAAAATATATCTATTAATAGATCCGAAGGTTCTGATGTAGGAGCTTTAGAGAATATTAAAGGCAATGAGTTAATACAAACTATTACTCCTGAAGGGCATACTGCTATTGGTTTATTCATGGACGAATCTAATAATTGTATGTATATTTTTACAACTGATTATTCTGGTTCTACAATAGCGCCAATTAGCGCTAGTTGTGCAATATATAGATATATACCCGGGTCAACAAGTTTTAACACTTTAGTGTCTGGAAGTTTTTTAAATTTTTCTACCCTGTCACCGGTATACGGTATAAGTATGCTGGAAAATTTATTGTTTTTTACAGACAATAGAAACCAACCTAGAGTTATAAATGTTAATACAGCATTAAGTTCTCCTGGTTACTACACAAAAGAAGAGCACATTTCTGTTGCTAAATTCTCACCATATTTGCCCATCTCAGCTGTTGTTGAAGAAAATAGAATAGTAATTTTCCTGGGTCTTGACGCTACTACGTTTACAATATCTGGTATAGACAATACTATAGCAGTTGGAGATTATGCTGTAGACGAATCCACTGAAATTGATAATATTTTAGACCCACAATTCTTAGGTATTGTTATTAATGTTGATAAATCAGATTTAACGAATACAGTTATCACTGTAGATCAAGACTCTAGTACTACAATATTAATTAATGACACTATAAAGTTTTCAAGAACTACAATGTCTGATGAATCTAGTAATCCTAGTTGGAAAGGAGATCCTGATTTTTTAGAAGATAAATTTGTAAGATTTAGTTATAGATTTAAATATGCTGACAATGAGTATTCGTTAATAGCTCCATTTACTCAAGTAATGTTTATACCTAAACAAGATGGATTTTTCTTAGGAGAAGCGTATGTTGCTGGAGAAATCGGTGATAGAGGTAAAAACGAAGTGGATGCTTACAAGAGTACTATATTGTCTTGGATGGAGAATAAAGCTAATAATATAGAATTATACATACCATTTCCATCTAATAATCCTTTATCTGATTATAAAATACAAGAAGTTGATATATTATATAAAGAATCTGATGCTATAGCTATAAAGGTTTTACAGACAGTACCTATATCTTCTGTGACTTTTGAAGATGAATATGCTGCGGATATGAATTATTTTAAATATACTTATCAATCTAAAAAACCATATAAAACACTACCAAATGCAGACACAACCAGAGTTTCAGATAAAGTACCGGTTAGAGCATTAGCTCAAGACGTTATAAGTAATAGAGTTGTTTACGGTAATTATGTTAATAGAAACAACGCTCCATCTTCTTTAGATTATAATATATTTGTAAATTCTAAAAATCCAGCAAGTTCAAATTTTACAGCTGAATATCCTAACCACAGTTTAAAGCAAAATAGAAATTACGAGGTTGGCGTTGTATTGTACGATAAATTTGGTAGAGCTTCTTCCGTTTTATTATCAACAATTATAGCTGGCATTAACGCTAACGAACCAACTTCAACTATTTACCATCCGTACAAAGAATCAGGATGGGGCGGACCTTTAAATTGGTATGGTGATACGTTACAAATAAGATTTAATAGTCCTATTCAAGAAACACCAACGCAGTTTTACGTAGGAACTTATGCTCAACCAACTAACTTCTTGCTTCAAGACGTTGTTAATACAACGACAATAACTTCAACTTTTCCTTATGAATATACGATAACTGGTGGTGATTTTACTGCTCAATTATCACCAATTAACGGCGCGGGATTAAATAATTATTTAAGAGGTTATCATGTTGATTTCACTAAAATATTATCTGCATCGTTTAATGGCTCTGATACTGTGATAACCACTGAAGAGCAAATAGCAAATATTTATAATTTTACTGGTGGTTACGGTGGTTCAACTACTGAAGCCAAGTACGTATATACAATAAATCCATTAGGCTGGTATTCTTATAGAATTGTAGTCAAACAAACAGAGCAAGATTATTACAATGCTTACTTGCCTGGTTTTTTAAACGGTAATCCATCATACGCTACTCCGATAACACCAGAAGAAATTGATGAAATAGCAAATGTTGTTTTAATTGGAGACAATATAAACAAAATACCAAGAGATTTGACAGAAGTTGGTCCAGACCAACAACAATATAGATCTAGTAACACAAGACTTTATGTTAGGGTTGAGAATACAGCAGAGCATGATGATAACTCTGCAGCAGCTCCGCTCACTATACAATATTATCCAGGTAGAAATAATTTTATAGCTACTACTATTGGTTCTGAGCAAGAGTTATATAATAATAACCCTGGAACAACATATACATCTTTTCCTGGGTTTTATCAAAATCAATCAAATCCTTTGTTAGCAAGAATTTCAACTAATACATCTTTAGGTATAGGAATGCCAGCATACGAAGAGGGCGGTGAAAATCTACCTAGATTAAGTATATTAGAAACCGAACCGGTCACATCATTATTAGATATATACTGGGAAACGTCCACAGGAGGTTTAATTTCTGATCTTAATGAATTAATTAAACAAGATAATGTTGGTATTTCGGGTTTAAGTCCTAATCCAACAGACGCATCAAATTTTGTAGAAAATATAGAATATAGTGCACCAGGTGGTGTTGCTATTGCTGATCCTTTTAATTTATTAGATGGAGAAGGAAATCCAATAGCATCAGGTACTACTGGAGTTATAATTAGTGTTGTTAATGGTATAGGAACTGATGTTACTCCATATAATTTCTTTGAATTAGAATTAACCTCTTCGCTGCCAGATACTTATGCTTTAAAATCTATTAGTGATTTTGTATATACATCACAAAGTTCTACTTTTGATGTATATGATATTACAATGAGATTTACATTGCCATCTGGTTTAACTCAAGATATTACTGTACAAATTCCTTTACAAAATTATGTTTGTGATATTGGAGTTTTTCCAGCAACTGGTAGTCTTAATTCTCCATCTATATTTATACCAAAGGCACAAGGAGCAACTGACATTATACCTATATTTCAACTTCAAGATCTTGAAAACGGGGCAACAACTGCTTTAAATCTTAATCCATATCGATTAAACGGGCTTCAACTTAATGTTTATTATCAAAAAAAAGCTTATGAAGATCCTTCTAAACCAAACGGAATCGGTCTTGATCCTATTTCTTCAGGAACATTTACTTTTTCTCCAATCCAAACTGACGGTACAGCGTATCTACAAGTTGATTTAGCAAAAGTTGACAGGGGACAGGATTATCTTGTAAGATATAGATTAAGTGATGCTGATAATGCTACTGGTTTTACAGTAGATGAAAAAGAAGTTTGGTTACAAGTAACTTACCCAACTCCTTTTATAAATCCAAGTTTAAGTGGAACTGCTAAGTTTAAACCTACCTCAACTCCGTTTGATAACCTTAACGAAGATTTTGGCAATGGTACCACTAAATGGTCTAGACATGGCGGATTAGCTTATGAACCTAGCTTAAACACATGGTACGTGTGCTCTAGTTCAAATCCTTCAAACGAAGGTGGAGTACAAATAACTAAAACTATTTTAAGTGGTTTAATAGGTGCTTTAACTAATTATAATACTACTCAATTTAAGTTAGGTATTGAAATTGTAACGCCTAATCCTTCTGATGTTAATGGAAATGAAAATCAATTTGATTTAAGCACCTTACCACTTAAACAAGATATAAAATGGCAATTTTTCAAAAGTAATAATAATCTATGCGGATCAGATTTAGGTGATGAAATATTTGTTACCGAGGATGCTAATACAACTAGAGCTACTTTAACTTTTGATGAATCAGAATTAAATCTACAAGGTTCTTTTGAAATAACACAATTAATTAAAAATATATTTAGAGAAACAGAAGGAAATTGCCATGGTGCTGGACTTGATACTTTCATGTATGAGGGTTTTCAAGAGAATTTAAAGGGACAAGTTTACGTGCAATATACGTTATATCCAGATATACCAGAAGTTACAGATCCATGGGATCTTGATGGAGTAGATTTAATTGCTAGAAATATTGTTAGATATGTTGTAAACACTATGGTTGAAGATGGATTTGCTAATAATGGATTAAACTCGCCAATAGTAGATAATATTTTTAGTTGCGATCCAACACAACCAACAACATGTCCGTAATGTTTAAAATAAATAAGTGATAATAAATTATGGCTGCAACATTAGAAGTAGGATATTATAACACTTTTTGGTTAAAAAAAGTAGTAAACAGCGATGAAGTAGACGTTGCTCCTGAGTGGTCAAGTTCTTATGATGATGATTTTGGTCCACCCGATCCAACTAAGTCGGATAGTTTTTGGTATATTGAAGAAGCTAGGATTAATGGTGGTTATAATAATACTATTGTAGATTTAGGAGTTAGAGCGTATCTTGTTGAAGAAGAACCTAATTTACAGCGTAAACAAAACGGATTAATATATTCCGGTATATATAATTCAAGCACAGGATTTAATGCAATTAACGTATTTTCTACAGCTGAAAATATAACTAAATCAGTTGACCCGGCTTTTGGATCTATACAGAAATTATATTCAGAAGATTCAAACCTTACTATTTTTCAAGAAAGAAAAGTGAATAGAGCTTTAATAGACAAAGATGCTATTTATTCTGCTGAAGGTGGTGGCACTGTGACTAGCTCTAACGTTGTAATAGGTCAAATAGTTCCTTATGGTGGCGAATGGGGTATTGGTACAAATCCAGAGTCATTTGCCGTATACGGTTATAGAAAATATTTTACAGATAAAAATAAATCAGTTGTATTAAGACTCTCTCAAGATGGTATTACAGAAATATCATCTCATGGTATGGTTGACTGGTTTAGAGATAATCTAGTTAATATAACATCATCTGGTGAAATAAAAGGAGCTTGGGATGTTAACAACAAAAGTTATGTAATTTCTTTACAAGATAACATTAATAATTATTTTTCAACATTAATGTTTGATGAACAACCTACTGGTTGGGTGAGTTTCATGTCATTTGTACCAGAACAAATGGGTAGTTTAAGAAATAAATTTTATAGTATTAAAAATGGTAAAGTTTGGTTACATTATTCTGACAGTGTAAATAGATCTAATTTTTATGGCATTGATAACGCTTCTACTATAACATTTATAGCAAATCCATCTCCTAATATTGTTAAAGAGTTTTTAACAATTAATTATGAAGGTACTGATAATTGGGAGATGACAAGTCTTGTTACAGACTATGAAGGAGCTAAAGTTGTTAAGTCTTATGTAGATGGGTCTTATTTAGAACCAGGTATTCAAGAATTACAATACGCAGGTTTTTGGGAGAAAGAAAATAAATATTTTTCAAGTATATCTAGTTCAGGACCTAATAATGTTGTGAATGCTGCGAGATATAAAAATAGAGTATTAGTAGATGATAGTATTGGAGAACCAGAAGCTACTGGTGTAAAAGGTTTTTACTCAGAAATAACTATGTCAATTGGTGCTAGTGGAACTAGTGTAGTTGGACAACCAGCAGAGTTATTCGCTGTTTCAACAAATTTCAACGTATCTTCTTATTAAAATAATTTAAAATAAATAAAAAATGATAGGTGCAATAATCGGAGGCGTAGCCTCTTTAGCTGGTAGTCTTTTTGGTGGTGGCAAAGCTAGAAGAGCCGCTGCAGAAGCTGCTAAAGAAAAATCTAGACTAGAAGCAAAATTAAATTCTCTAGAAAAGAATAGACAAAAGATTATAAATCCTTACGAAGGAATAACTGATCTTAGTTCTATGATAAGTAATCCTTTTACTAATTTATCAGTAGCCACTGGTGCTGCTGAAATGCAAATAGAAGAAGCTGATATATCTTTAGCTAACACTTTAGACGCTATGAGAGCAACTGGTGCTGGCGCGGGTGGAGCAACTGCTTTGGCTCAAGCAGCTTTACAAGCTAAAAAAGACGTTAGTGCTAATATAGAAATGCAAGAAAAATCTAACGAAGATAAACGCGCGCAAGGAGAAGCGCAAATGCAACAGCAAAAAATGGCTGAAGCTCAGAGAATTCAAGAGGCTGATGTTTCTGGAAAAGCTTTTGTCTTTGGTCAAAAAGAGCAAAGAGAGATGCAACAATTAGATAGAGCAGCTGCTCAACTTGGCGCAGCTACACAAGCTAAAGCACAAGCATCTGCAGACGCTACAGCAAGTACACTCGGTGGTATTAGCGCTATTGGACAAATTGGATCAGCGTTATTCAGTGGCGGTGGGAATTAATAAAAAATTAAATAAATAATGGAAAACCAAAACTTGTTTAAAAATCTTTATCTAAAGCAATTTAATGACAGTGACGCTATTGCTTATAACAAAGGTTTTATTTCTAATTCTAGCGATTATAATTTTAGAATATTAGACAATGCCTATAGAGATACGGCAAAAATTTATGCTAAACTTAAAATGGCTATTGATTCAGGTAATTGCTCTTCATATAATTGTGAGGTTGAGTTAAATCAATTGAAGCAATTAAAAGAAGCTCCACAAGCTTCTTTGGATTTTCTATCTACTCTTATAGGTGAATTAAGTGTAACGGACGAGCCGAACTTTGATCCAAACAATAATTACAGTTTTACTGTCGCTAATAGTATATTAAATGGTAGACCTGGTTTTTCTAAATCAGATGGTTATGATGTTTATTTAAATCTAATGCCAGATGGTTCTCAGCAAATAGCTTTTTTTGGACCAGGTTTTGAACAACCGTTAATTATAAATAACACTTCGCTAAATGCCTTGATAGAAGCTAAAACATCTTTAGTAGTTTCAACTCCAGATATAAACAAAGACATGTTAAGACTTTTAACTGAAGTTGGTATATTTTCTTTAAGTGATGTTAACGAAAATGGACAATTATCAGCTGGAGCTAAAATATCAGAAGAATATGTGATTATGAATGCAGATGGTTCTTTTGATTACGAAGTTATTGATATTGGTAATGGCAAAGGTCGTAATGTTCTTAAATACGACATAGACAAAATACAAAGAAAAATAGATCCTTTTATTAGCGCTGAAGTAGCTGGTTTGCTTAGTTCAGAGCAAAGAGCTGTTGCTGCTTGGAATGTTTACATATCAAGCGGTGTAACTGCTGAGGAAAACGATCAAACTGTCGAGAACATTATTTCTCCAACTCCTTGGAATTACGAAACTGATTTACCTTTAGATCAAAAGAAAAAAATGATGTTTGAAACGAAGTACAAACAATACTTCATTAATAACTACTTAAAACAATTTGTTACAAATCAATTGCCAACAGTTAAAGAAGATGCTGTTGTATTTGATATGGCTGAATATAAAAAAGCTAAAGCACAAAAATTTATCGAAGATAATAAACTTTAAAATTTAATAAATGACATTATTAGAATATATAGCTTCTCTACAAGATCAAGGATTATCTGATAAAGAAATATTTGACAAAGCTCAAGAGTGGAAAAAAAATAATCCACCTGTTGAAGATAAAGTTGTAGATGACGTTATCGACGAAGCAAAGACGAAGGGTGTTGTAGACAAAACGGATGCAACTGCATCACCCAAACAACCGGATGCGTCCGAGACATCATTTTCAGATGTAGTATATGGAAATGGAGATTTGAAATATCAAGAAGGTGATTTTGATAAAATGCATAAAGACTTGTTTGGAAAGTCTATAAAGGAGTTTGAAAAAGAAGAGAAAAAATACAAACAAGATCAAATAAATTCTATATTAAAAAAATATAAATCAGGTACTCCAGAAAGAACTATAGCTTATTATCAATTGGAATTAGCTCCAGATGAAACTATAGATAATGATCTTTATAATGTTTTTGGTAAATATCAAAAAGAAAAAAAAGAAGGGGAAAGTTTTAATGACTTTTTAAATAAAACACAACAAGAAGTTTTAAAACCTGAAAATGAGTTTTTAAATTTACAAAAAATAAATAATATAAGAAAAGCTTTTGGAGGAGATAATTTACAAACAAACAAAGCTATAGTATCATATAAAGAATTAGACAAGGTTTCTGATTATATTTCTGAATTATCTAAAAAAGATATACCGGAAATAAAGCCAACAATAGCTGATATAATAATGGAACCAATTATGGATATTACCGGAAGGTTTATTGGTACTGTTGAAAATATACCTATAGGACTAGAAACTTCTTGGGAGTCTGCTAAACTTGCTGGAATAGATTTTATAAAAAATACTGCCGGCCAAGATGCTGCCGACTTTTTAACCGGAAAAATGCCAGAAACAGCTATAGCTTTTATTGACCCAAACGATAACAGCGAGGTATTATTTTCTAAAAACCCTGAGCGTTGGAAAGAATTAAGTAGACTAAAAAGACAAATTGGTTCAAACGTAAAAGCAGTATATTCAGGTACAGATAATGAAGTTGGTAAATTTGCTGAAGATTATATGATCGAGCAATTTGGTAAAGTAAAAAAATTAAGCGAAACAAGAACAGACGTTGGTGGAATTGTATCGGGTTTTAAAAAAGGAGATATACCTGAAATAATAGGTGGAGTATTTAATGCGGTTGGAAGTCTTATTGAAACAGCAGCACCAGCTGCCTTAACTAGAGGAGGTTCTTTGTTTCCTCAAATAGTTGCTCCTATGTATGTAGACTACAATGTTTCAAAAGCAAATTCTAAATATAAAGATTCAGAGAACCCAATAGAAGAGTTAGTTAGAAATAATGAAACAGAAATCAACACTCCACTTACATTAGGAGTTTTGGCTATGAGTCTTGAATACGCTGGACTTAAAGGTATTTCAAAACAAATTGCTGGGTATACAGGTAAATATTCTCCTTTTGCTTCATTACTTTTAACTCAAAATAAAGAAGGTTTAACAGAGGTTTTTCAATTAGGAACTGAAGAAATAAATAAAAGTTTAGCTGACGGTAAAAACCTTAATAATTCCGTACTTGATGGCATATCAGCTATGGCTTCAGAAGATGGGCTTGAAAGTTATTTACAAGGTCTTGTTGGTTCTACGGTAGTTTCGGCGCCATCTACAATAGCTAAAGCTTTGAGAAGTGATAAAGAATCTTTAGCATTTGTCAATCAGCACATTGAAACTATTGGAGGCTTACAAAAAGCTAGAGCTTTAAATAAAAATAAAGCTTTTAGAGACGCTATTGATATAGAAATAAATACAACTGAAAATTCATTAAAAGAATTTTTAGAAAATAATTATATTTCAGCAAAACTTTTAGATTCAAATCAAAAAGCAGAAGTTTTAAATTTAGTTTCTGAAAAAGAAAAAAATAATAAAATATTAAAAGATTTAAATGTTGCTTATATAAATGGCGAAATTGATAGCAGACAATATGGTTCAGCAAAAGGAGCTGTTGTAAATAAGAATAAAAAGTTGTCTAATGATATTTTTGCTATTAAAAATAGCATAGATGAAAATTTAATAAAAGAAAATTTAATTAAAATAAAACAATCAAAAGCCAGAGAAGCTGCTAAAATAATATCAGAACAATTAGAATCTGATTTTGAAACTTTTGATACACAAGAAGGTTACGAAAAAAGAGTACAAGAAATAAAAGATCAAGGCGGAGAAGTTCAAGAATCAACTGGATATGGTCAATCAATTATATTAAATGACAAAAAAATAATATTAATAAACGATAGAGCCGCTGCAGAAGATTTTAAATTCACAACAGATCAACACGAAATATTACATCCATTTTTCCAACAAACCTTTAAAGATAATCCAGAGTTATCAATTATATTTGGAAAAAATTTACTTTCTGAAATAGTAAATAATAAAGACATATCAATAACAAATAGTAATCTTGAAAATAGATTTAGACAATACTTAGAAGATCCTAAGTACTCTGCAGCTGCTACGTGGGAAGAAGTTATACCATTGGTTAGCGAAGCCATGTCTAATGGAGATATTGTTTATAATGAAAAAACAAAAGGGTTTTTTGAAAGTTTAATAGATTTATTTAATAATTTATTTAGATCTGGTAAACAACCTTTAAACATAACGTTTGATACAGGTAAAGATATTTTTAACTTCTTAAAAGATTACAACAAAACAATTCAATCTGGTAAAGGCTTGTCTGAAGTTCAATTAGCTGTAGCTAAAGAAGGAGCTAAAGGTGCTTTGGTAGAAGGAGAGGTTAAAATAGATCAAAGAACCAAAGGCGCTAAAGCTATTAAAAGTTTTGAGAGTTTGATGCAAGACGAGGTCACTGATACTGCTGCTAAAGAGAGTAAAAGAGTATATCAAGAAGTTGAGGCCATGAAGCCAGATCTTCTTGATTCTAATAAAAAGAAAGATGCTACTATTATGGCTGCGTATTCTTTAGTTGATGAGGCTAAAAGACGTATGCGTAATATAAACCTAAGCGAAGACGTTATTGATGATATAGCTAGAACTTTTGCTTTAGATGAAAAAAGAGGATTAGTTAGCTTAATAGATAAATGGACACCAGATCGAAACGATAGTGTCATGGGTTACTTAAACTCAAAGTCTGCTTCTGGCAGAAGCTTATTTGACGCTAGGTTGCAAGAGTTTTATGAAGCTGACCCTAGATATAATGAGATCATTCAATCTGAGTCACAAGAAGGTGTTACTGAAAAAATGCAACGCCAAACAGCTACAGAGCAAGATGTTGAAGTATCTACAAAACCAGTTACAACTTTAATAAAACCTAGCTCTTTAATATCTAACGATGCTGTTGCTAAAATAAAAGAAAATATTGCTTCTAAAATAAAAGGTATAGATCCTGAACAAATGACGTTTAAGAAGTTAGGCGATCTAGCTCCTGAAATTATAGCTCAAGAAATTGGAATACCAGTTAAAAAACTAACAGATCCAACTGCTAACCTATCTAAAGGTGATGCTAATGCTATACAAAGATTTGTCAATAAGAACGCAGATAAATTATTAAAGATATTACCTGAAGGCGCAGTGATAGAAGCTGCAACAGATAAGCTCTTAGGTACCTCTACTGGAGTGCCAAAGGGTTTGTTAAATGCTTTTTATACTAAAAAACCTAGAATTACTAAAGGAGCTGGTTTATCTCCGTTTGCTTTAAATAAAGGAATTACAAAAGCTGATTTTCTAAAAACGTTTGGTATAGTTGAAGGTAAAAAAGCTGAAGACTTTAGCGCTAGATCATCTGAGGCTCAAGCGTTAAAAGGTATTGCAAATCTATATGGTAGATTAGTAACTAATGAAATAGTAAGATCTGAAACTGATTTAAATTTAGAGGTTAAACAAGATATAGCTGCTGGAAAATCTAAATCAATGGCTAGTAAAAGAATAACGCCTGAAAATTTAGAAGAACTAAAAGGTTTAAGCATACTAAGATCTAAAACCGATTTAGCTAAGTCGTTGCGTTATAATTCACCTTCTATAAATGAACAAAATAGAAAAACTATTCAAGATCAAATACAAGAAGCTGTCGAAAAATATGGACTTGATACAGCTACATTGAGAGCTGGAATGATGGGTAGTGGTGGAAGACAAAGTTTTTACGGTAAAATAGTTGATGGTAAATTTGTAAAAGGAAAAAAAGGCACTATTGGTGTTGAAAAATATGTTAAAACTACAGATGGTAGATATTTTTTAGAGAAATCTGCTGAAGGTAGCCTTGGTAGCGAAATAACTAATTGGGTTGCAAAACCAGGAAGATTATATTATGGTGAAAAAGATCCTGTTTATATAAAATTAATAGAATCAACTAAAGAATATAAAGGTAAAAAACCTATAAAAATAAATATCAAAAATGCTTTTACAGATAAAGCAAAGGTTCAGTCTAAAGTAAACATGGATGTGTTAGATCATGTTGTTAATCAACTTGCTGACGCTGTTGCTAATGGAATGTCTTTAGATGTAGCTGGAACTATAATTGTACAAAGCTATCAAGCCACTTCTGGTTTAATAAAAATAGCCGCTCCTTTTTTATACAGATCCAACACAATGGAATATGCTGGAAAAGGTAGTAAACCAGAGCAAAGAAAAGGAGAAAAATATAGAGAAGAACATAATCCACCAGCTTCTGTAGTTGGAGCTTATATTATGTGGGCAATAAAAAATAACAAAGCCCAACCAATAATGCAAGCTATTAGAGATAACTATTATCAAACTCAATTATCTAAAAAGGATGACTTTTTATTAGATATGGCTAAGTTAGATTCTACTCTTCCAGAAGGTTTCACTATATTTGACAATCCAATAGTTAGACTTGCTGCTGCTGGTATAGATTTAAATACTATTACAAATCCTTACACTGGCAAAACTATGGCTGAAACTGTAAACGCTGGTATTCCACTAGATGTTTATAATTCTTATAACGAAAGTCAAAAGTTAGAGGCTATTTCTTATCAAAACGAACAAATAATTAAGGCTATTAGTGATCTAAATTATAATCCTAGTCAAACAATTAAAGCTTATCTACCTTTAGTTAAAGGTAAAGCAATGGCTTCTAAACGTAATAGTGATTTAATCCCTGACTCTATAAAGTACGATAAAGCTGTAACAGTTAAAACTAGTATCGATGCTTTAAGCAAAGCTGATAAAGCTTTAAATAATGCTAGAAAATTAAACGCGCCAGTTAAGAAAATTAGAGTATTTGATTTTGACGATACATTAGCTCGTACTAATAGTAGAGTTATATATACTATGCCTAATTTTGAAGGTGGTTTTTCTCCTGAATCAGTTAGACAGAAAGCTATATTTATGGTTGGTGGACCTGGTGCTGGAAAAACAAACATTGGAAAAGGGCTTAAGTTAGGTAGACAAGGTTATAAAGTTGTTAATCAAGATATAGCTTTAGAAGTTATGAAAGCTGAAGCTGGACTGCCAGCTAAAGAAGCTGAATATACTACAGAGCAAATATCTACTAGAGCTAAATTGGGTGCCGCTGCTAGAAAAGCTGCTGTTGCTAAATTTGATAAATACGCTGCTAATGGCGATGGTATGGTGATTGACGGCACTGGAGCTTCTTACCCTGCTACAATGAAAAAAGTTAAGCAGTTGCAGGATGCAGGTTATGAAGTCCATATGGTAGTTGCTAATACGTCTTTAGAAACGGCATTGGCTAGAAACAAAGCTAGAGTAGAAAGATCTTTACCAGATTTTATAGTCGAAAGAAGTTGGAACCAAGTGCAAGAAAGTACCGAGCTTTATAGAAAAGATTTTGGCGATAAGTTGTATGAAATAAATACAGAAGAAATAGGCTTTGGAGAGGATTTACCACAAGATTTTTTAGATAAAGTTTATGCTGGTATTAATAGCAATATTCAAGGTAAACTAGAGGCTGGAACTTTCGCTGAACAAGCCACTGATTTAGAAGCACAAGGAGCTGAATGGAATTTTTCTGAATTTAGCAAAGTTATAGATGGCAAAGAAGGACCATTGTTTAAAGTCGCTAAAATTATAGCTGACAAAAGAGGTACTAAAGATATTTTTGTTTTAACAGCAAGACCAGCTGACGCCGCTAAACCAATTCAACAATTCCTTAAAAGTTTAGGTTTAAATATACCTATTAAAAATATAACTGGACTTGGTGATGGCGCTGCTGAAGCTAAGGCTAGATGGATTATGGACAAAGCTTCTGAAGGTTATAATGATTTTTACTTTGCTGATGATGTTACTGGAAATGTAAAAGCTGTTGAAGAAGTATTGAGTCAAATTGACGTTAAGTCTAAAGTTCAACAAGCTAAAGCTAGTAAAAGACAAGATTTTGATAGAGTTATTAATGATATGATTTTTGATACAGCTGGTATTGAAACTTATAAAAAATACTCAGCAGCTAAAGCTAGAACTGTTGGCGCTGGAAAAGGTAAATACAATTTCTTTATACCCGCTGGCGCAGAAGATTTTACTGGTTTATTGTATGAAATGATAGGTAAAGGTAAAAAAGGTGATGCACAAATGGCGTTCCTAAAACAAAATCTTTTAGATACATACAATAGATCTGAAATATCTGTAACTCAAGCTAAGATAGCTGCAATGAACGATTTTATTGCTTTAAAAACACAGCTTAAAACATTACCAAAAACACTTAACAAACAAACTGGTATAGGTAAGTTTAATTATTCTCATGCTATAAGAGTGTTTATATGGCAAAGTCAAGGTGTCGAAATTCCTGGTTTAAGTAAAAAAGATATTCAAGATTTAACTTCATTTGTTGAAAGTGATCCTAAATTAAAAGTATTTGCAGAGCAACTTTTTACTATACAAAAAGACAAACCATATCCTTCACCATCTGATAGTTGGTTAGCCGGTACTATAAGTTCTGATATTATTAATGATATAAATACAGTTAAAAGAGCCGAGTACCAACAAGAGTTTAGAGAAAATGTTGATATTATATTTTCAGAAGAAAATTTAAATAAAATGGAAGCTGCTTATGGTACTAATTGGCGAGCAGCTATAGAGGATTCTATCCGTAGAATGAAGTCTGGTAGTAATAGACCCAAAGGAGGTGATAGTACTACACAAGGTATATTAGATTGGCTTAACAATTCCGTTGGTGCTGTTATGTTTTTGAATACTAGAAGTGCCTTGTTACAAACTATATCATCTGTAAACTTTATAAACTGGAGTGATAATAATATATTTAAAGCAGGTTTAGCATTTGCTAATCAAAAACAATTTTGGAAAGATTTTATTACATTAATGAATTCTGATTATCTTGTTGAACGTAGAAATGGTTTAAAGATAAACATAAGTGAATCTGAAATTGCTGATGCTGCTGCTAACTCTAAAAATAAAGCGACTGCTATTATTTCTTATATCCTTAACAAAGGATTTGTTATGACTCAAATTGCAGATAGTTTTGCTATAGCTAGTGGAGGTTCTACATTTTATAGAAATAGAATAAAAAGTTTAGTTAAATCAGGTATGGATCCTAAACTAGCTGAACAACGTGCTTTTGAAGATTTTAGAGCAATAGCAGAAGAAAGTCAACAGTCTAGCAATCCGGTTAGAATTAGTAAACAACAAGCGTCAACAGCTGGTAGAGTTATATTAGCATGGGCAAATACACCAATGCAGTATGCTCGTATTCAAAAAAGAGCTATACAAGATCTTGTTAACGGTAGAGGCAATGCTAAAGCTAATGTTTCTAAAATAATATACTATGGTATTGTTCAAAACTTATTATTCAATACACTTCAATCAGCTATAGATGCTATTGGTTTTGGAGATGATGACGATGATGATAGCAAAGAAGAGCTAAAAAATACTCGTAAAGAAAAAGCTGTTAAAGTTGCAAATGGTATGCTTGATTCTCAACTTAGAGGACTTGGTATAACTGGGGCTGCTGTATCTTCCTTAAAAAACTTTTTGTTAACTTTAATGGAAGAAAATGATAAAAAAAGACCTGAATACGAAGAAGCTGTTGAGGATTTGTTTGCTTTTTCTCCGCCATTAGGATCTAAAGTAGGTAAAATATATGGAGGTTTAAGATCTTTTAGTTGGAATAAAAAAGAAATGAAAGAAAAAGGTTGGAGTTTAGATAATCCAGCTTACTTAGCAGTAGCTCAAGTATTTACAGGTTTAACTAACGTGCCAGTAGACAGAGTTGTTAAGAAAACAAACAACATGAGAGGTATATTTAGCGAACTTTCTGTAAGATGGCAAAAAATAGCTTTAATTTTAGGTTGGTCAACTTACGACGTTGGTTTACCTTATTACGGTGGTTTTGATGCTGTTGAGCCTTTAACACCAGAAGAAGAAGCTGCTGAAGCTGTTAAATTAATGATGGACCAAACTAACACTGCTGAACAAAAGCAAATGTTGGAAGAATTAGGTTTAACTAAAGCTGAAATTAAAGAATTAAAATACGAAGAAAATAGAGTCAATAAAATTATAGAGTTAAAAAATAAACCTATAGAAAAAATTGAAACTAAAGAAGAAGTAGAATCTACTAAAAAAGAAGTTAAACCAAAAGAAGAGGTTAAACCTAAGAAACTAACAGCTGAACAAAGATTACAAAAACAATTTGATTCAATTAAAGCCGAGAACAAACCAGATCAAGTAAAAACATTAACTAACTTTGGTTTAAGTAAAAAAGAAATTAGAGCTTTAAAATATGAAGAAGATAGAGTTAATAAGATATTAGAATTAATGAGTAAAAAACAATAATTATGTTTAAGATCACACCTTTTCAAATGGCTGCTAAAAAAGAAATGGCATGCAACAAACCTCAGAGAACTCCTAGTCATCCAACAAAGTCACATGTAGTTAAAGCTTGTGAAGGTGGAGTTGAAAAGATTATAAGATTTGGTGAACAAGGAGCTAGCACAGCTGGTGCTCCAAAAAAAGGTGAATCTGATAGAATGAAAGCTAAACGCAAATCATTTAAAGCAAGACACGCTAAAAATATAGCTAAAGGAAAAATGTCTGCCGCGTATTGGGCAGATAAAGTAAAATGGTAACTAATAAATAAAACACAATGGGAAAATTTTTTGTAAAACTAGGGAACAATATAATTAAATTTAATCAACTATTGAAATCTAAATGGAACCAATTTTTGATGAAATTAACTTTTAAATAATTTTAAATGAACTTTGCTAACGATATAAGATTATATGTTTTAAATGGCTTTTCATTAGTTGTATCATTTACTCAAGTCGAAATGGCGTTGAAGATAATTTTATTATTAGTCTCTATAATCTATACGTTGGCTAAAATAAAGGAAATTAAAGATAATAAAAATAAAAATGAGAACAATAAATAAAATAATATTACATTGTACTGCTACGCCTGAAGGTAGACATACTACTGTCGAGGATATTAGGCTGTGGCATAAAGCTCAAGGATGGTCTGATATAGGTTATCATTATGTAGTTTATTTAGATGGTTCTATTCATACAGGTAGACCAATAGAAGTTGCGGGAGCTCATACAAAAGGGTTGAATAAAAATTCAATAGGTGTTGTATATGTTGGCGGTATAGATGCTTTGAATTTTAAACCAAAAGATACTAGAACAGACAAACAAAAAGAAGCATTAGATTGTTTGCTTAACGAGCTGCTTGGCACTTATAAAGGCGCTACGTTGCATGGTCACAACGAATTCGCCGCTAAAGCATGTCCTAGTTTTGATGTACAAAAAGAATATGAATACTTAATAAATTGTTAATATGGAATCACCATTGTATAAAAAGATGACGTGCTGGAAAGGTTATGTTGCTAAAGGAAAAAAAGAATCACCAAGCGGTAAGAAAACAGCAAGTGGTAGAACTAAAATGGTTAATAACTGCGTGCGCGATGAATCACCTAACAAATTTAAGTTACGTCATAGAAATGTAGAAAAAGGTTATGACCCTGTGAATGAAGTTGAAGACGCTGGTTATAAAAGAGTTGAAGTTAATCGAGGTAATAAAACGATTGTTAAAGAGAAATACGTTGATGATACTGGAAGACGCAGGAAATTAAAAACTAAATATGAAGGATATAGTAATATATTTTCTGATAAACCCGATGTTGTCGTAAGCAAAAAATTTATTGCTAAAGGAGGTGGTCAAGGTCGATACGTTGATTCTGAGGTCTAAAACCTTATCATAAAATTAGTACTTGTACAATTTATAATTATTAAAAAAAAAGGAACAAAACAAATAGGCGTACCATACCTAAAGTTCCTGTAACCAAAAAAAAGGGGCCTCAAACGAGACCCCTTTTTTATTATCCATCACAACTTAAACAATCAGGATCCATTGCTGCAGCAGCAATATCTCCTCTTAATACAGACTCAGTTCTTGTATAATATAATGTTTTAACTCCGTTTTTCCACGCTTCCATGTGGACTTGATTAATCCACTTTGGAGTAGCTTCACTTGGAAAAGCTAAATTTAAACTAACTGATTGATCTATATACTGCTGTCTTATTCCAGCTTGTTTTACTAACTCTAATTGGTTAACCTCCTTAAACGTCTTAAATACTTCTTTCGCAGGGATTTCGTGGGTGCCAACAGTAATTTCATCAAGTTCAGATATATCTTGAACGCTACCACCATCTGCAAGAATTTTGTCCCAAATTTCATTTGTATTTAATTTATGCTTTCTTAAAAGCTTTAATAATGTCGGGTTTTTCCTAATAAAAGTTCCTTTAGCAGATTGTTCGGTGAATACATTTGCTGCCCAAGGTTCTATTCCCGGGGATATATTGCCACTAAGCTTTGAATTACTAACAGTGGGAGCAATAGCACGCAAATGAGTATTACGCATACCAGTGCCAACGCACCACAAAGGTTCACCATAAATTTCAGCAAGAGATCTGGAAGCTCTTTCACTTTCGATTTTAATTTGCGAAAATATTTTCCTAGTTTCAAACTGAGCAAGTAAACCTTCAAACGGAATACCAAGTTCTTGGAGATAGGTGTGCCATCCAAGAACACCCAACCCAAGCGCTCGTCCTTTAACAGCAGAACGAATGGCATTTTCAAAACCTCTAAGTCCTTTCGCTCTTTGAATAAATTCCTCCATAATCCCATCAAGAAACCAAATGGAGTCATATATAAGGTTAGTGTCTTTCCACTCTTCATATTTAGCTAAATTTAATGACGACAAACAACAAACAAAACTATGATTCTCATCTGTATGCAATGCAATTTCACTGCATATATTTGTCATATGTACTTTTAATCCATTGCTTTTGTATGCTTCCGGATTTGCTTTGTTAACATTTCCTTTAAACAATATGTACGGTTCGCCAGTTGATTTTCGTTTTCTAAGAAGTTTACTCCATCTATTTCTAGCATCCGCATCTCCTTGTTCAAGTTTTCGCATAAACTTATCACCAATAACTGCGCATTGATGTAGATTAAGCGATTGTCTGTTAACATCTCCTTTCGGTTCTCGTATTTCAAGCCACTCTTCAAAATCATCATGCTCAATGTTGATATTAACGCTTGCAGCTCCTCGTCTAACAGATCCTTGATTGGTTGCAAGGATTGTTGAGTCATATATTTTGCAGAATGGTACGACTCCATCTGATGTTCCATTACCTGTAATTTTAGCGCCAGCGGGTCTTATTTGATTAACACCGATACCAACTCCACCGCCGTGCTTAGCGAGTAGCATCATCTCTAAATTTTTCTGTCCAATATCTTGTATACTATCAGCAACATCAATACCAAAACAACTAATAGGTAAACCGCGATCTGTACCAGTATTACTAAGAACTGGTGATGCTAAACATAACCATCCGTTCCAAATGTAATCAAAGAACTTAGTCGCTAACTCTGGTTTGTATAATCTTCTTGCTACTGTTTTAGCTACTCTTTCATAAGCTTCTCTCGGAGATTCGTCGTGAAATAAATAACCTCCTGATATTGTTTTTTTATAAACTTCAGTATCTCCCCAAACAGGATAATCTTCGCCTTTCTTCCATTCGTTATTCCACATTTTCTGTCTCTGCTTTTGATTTTTCTTTTAATTGTTCTATAGCTTCTTCATAACCTGGCATTAACTTCATAGTGTTATTGTTCCCAAAAGACAAAATCTTGAGATTGTTTACCTCGTTTAAAAGCATTGTCACTAGTTGACCTAGTGTTTCTACTTTGTTGCTCATTTCTATCAATTTCTGTTCTTTCATATAATGTATCTTTTATTTCTTCCTCTGTTATAATGTTACCAAATATCTTCAAAGTCTTCGCCTTCTCCCGCTTTCGAATAATCAGTCGGTCGTATAGCAAAAAAATCGGTATGAGTAACACCACCGGTAAGATGATAAAACCAATCAAGATTATCGGATGCTTTTTTGTCATACGCGAAATATCCGCCAAGGTCGATGTAACCCAGTTCAACAAGTTTTTCATTTGCTCTTTTCTTTATAAAATGTTTTAAATCATTAGATGATATTCCTTCAACGTCTCCCATTTCAAACATCTTGTCAATATATTTTACTTCTAAACTTACCATTGTTTCAGCAGCTTTTATAATATCCTCTCGGCACAGATGCAATAATTGATTATTTTCGTTACACATTTGTCTAAACAACTGACAACCCATTTTGCTGTGTAATGATTCATCTCTTACCGACCATTTCATTTGTTGCCCTATACCTTTTAAAAGATTACGTAATTGAAAAGAATACAAAACAGCAAATGCAGAGTATAAACTAACGCCTTCTGCAAACGCAGAAAATACAGCTAACGATTTAGCGATACCAACTTGATCTGTACCTTCATAAGCAACTAGATTGTCAAATCTTTGTGCTGTTGCTGGTTCGTGTAAAAACGCTTCATAATTTTCAAGACCTAATGTTTCGTTTAAATAGCTATAAGCTACAGCGTGTACTGTTTCTTGAGAACCAAACATCATTGCCATTTGTTGTATTTCGTGTTTAGGAAACCAACTAACTACTTTTTGTGTCCAATAATCTGAAACTGCGCATTCAGTCTGTGCAAAACCTAATAGAATATTACCTACAAGATTTTTTTCTTTATCATTTAATTTTTCTTTCCAATCTTTAATATCTCCTTGCATTGATATTTCAGTATGTAACCAAAATGCTTGAGCTTGTTTTAACCAACCTTCTGTATAATATTCTGGATATTCAAAAGGTTTATAAGGTATTCTTTTATCAAATAATCCCATTATAATTCTATTATTTTTTTAATTGTTTTTAGATTATTTTTCCATGCATTTATATGAGCCATCATATCAGCTTTAGAAGTTGATATAGATAATTTACGCATGTCATCTAATATGTCACGCGTAAAAACATCTATACTGTGAAGTTTACTTTCTAAATCTTCCTTCATTAATTATCTACTTCTAATGCTATATCTACAAACGGTAAATATAAAACCCATACTGTACTTTCTTCGTAAACATAAGATCTTATTCCAAATAGTACACCTGGATAAAGTCCTATTTCTAACGACCACTGCTTACTTTCCTTGTCCTCTGTATTTTTTGACATAATTTTTGCTTTGTTTTAAACTACTTGTTTTTGATTTTGCGTGAATTTCAGGTCTTTTAACCTTTGCTTTTTTCTTGAAAGCAAATTCATTTGATTTTACTTTAGCCATAACACTTTATACCATATTGATTTTGCATTTCAATTAATTCTTTGTACTTTACTTTACCTCTATTTTCCCAACTCCATTTTATAAACTTTTCAATTTGGCGTTCGGCGTACTTTTGTCTTGCTATCCTTTTCTCTTCGAAAGGATTATGCTTATCGTCTCGTCGCATTCTTTTTGATTTTGTGGTTTATATAATGTATATCCTGGAAATTGATTTGTTACTAATTCTTTAAATAACTTCCAGCGCATTGGAAAAGAGTCGTTGGATCTACCTTTAGTTTCAATTATGAAATTATCACCTATAAAATCTGGTGTATATTTAATTGGTAGTATACGTTTACCCCCTCTATTTATATATGATCCTTTTCCATTAGATTGTCTTTCATAAACTTCGTTTTCAAAATGAAAACCATTAAGTAATACAAAAGTTTCTCCTTCGTATTTAGATTTGATTTTAGCTTTTTGTAAAGCTATGTACATATATTTTTCTAATCCTGAAGCAAAATTAATCCCGTCGTAAACAACTTTCTTACTTACAACGGGACCTTTTTTACCACTCCTTTTTTTACCAAGCATTTTCCTCATAATGCTCTCCAGTGTTGCCGTTTTGGCTTATAATGTCCATACGTCTTAACATACATTCTTCTATTTCGTCTCGCAAACATTGTTTAGCTGCTTCTATATAAAGTAATGCATCCATAAGTTCCTCTTGAACATCTATTAAAAATCTATTTAGATCTTTTTTTTCACCAACAATTTCTTGCATCATAGTAGCTCCATATTTTTTTTGGCCTATAATACTACGTTGGTCCATTTTTTTAAGTACTGATAATACTATTTCGTCTTTAGTTTCTATATTCATTATGAGTTTTTTACAAAAGTTCCATTAGTCATTTTTCCTTTACGATTTTTAATTTGATTGTATGCAGTTTCAATACAACGTTCAATTTTAAGGTCATTAAGTTCTGCTAAATTTGTAAGAACAACAACCATATCGCCAATAGCATCTTCTATTTCATCAATATTATCATCAAGCAATGCTTTAGCTAGTTCGCCAGCTTCTTCCATTAACTTAACATATTGAGTGTGAGAATTACCGTGCTCATATATACCTCTATCTTCTGCCCAATCTCTAATTAAAGGGAAATAATTTGTTAAATTTGATTGCACAAAAACATCTTCTAAAGTTTTTTCTTTTGGAGTTTTAATTGCATCTTTAAAAGCTTCGTAGAATGCTTTATTATAAATGTAGCAACGATTATTATTAAACATTGAAGTTGTTGCGTTAGACATTATCCATTTGATCGTATCTGGCGTTATTTCAAAGTCATATCCTTGAGGAGTTGACCATGTTAAACCTAGATTATCCATAAGATGGCCTTTTAGTTTATTTAATGGAACTGGAAATGTACTTGTTTGGTCTGTTGGGTTTATTTTCATATTTGATTTAAATAAATTTTTGTATAATGTTCTATCTTTCTTGTAGCCGTAAGACTGTTGAAGTTCTATTTCCATGTCAGATATATAATCTATATCTGTGCTAGTAAGTAGAACTTCATATTCATCTACAGCAAAGCCTTGTTGCTGTGTTACCCTGTTATTAAGATCACGTGTAACGCCAATCTTTTTACCGGGTATATGGTATAAATAATACATATTTTTTTATAGTTTATCGTTATATAAATGCATGTTATGTGCGTGATGATAATACCAACCAATGTTTAAATTCAGTCTCTTTGCAATCATTTTTTGCAATGATGAAAACTGATACTGATCGTTACAGAAACCATACCAGATGTCATTAGAACGCATGTAGACAGACATACAAAGATCATTGTTTATAATCGTAAACTGAACTGCGTAAGTACATGGAGTATCTGTTTTGTATTTATCATATTCTTTAGCGTCATATATGCTTATAGCTGCGTGTCTAGTATTTTTATTGGCTTTTAATTTGCCACATATATAATCTATCTGCGCATTACGTTTCCATTGATAACCATAGTTTGAATTAACATTACCATTTTCATCGGCCATACGTTGCCATATTGGAGGTATTTTGCCATATATTTCACCTAACTTATTAATATTAGGATCACCTGACAAATACCATTGCCATTCAGCTTCAGCGTATTTTAAACTCCATTTACGGTGTTTATTTTTAATGTGATTGTCTTCTGGATTTAATATATAAAATCCACAATTAAACAGTGCTTTAGTGTTATCAAAATCTAAACCATTTATAATAATCTCATTCATTAAAAATTCATAAGCCTCATCAGCGTTTATAAATTTATTTCTCATATTTGTCGTAGTAGTATTTACAGTATTCAAATAGTTTTTCCCATATTTGTGTTTTAATAAACACATTAGGTGTCCTATTTTTTTTGTTATTGTTTTCTATTTCTATAAACCAAGCGCCTCCGCCAGGTATACCTACAGGATATATTTTTATATTATTTCTAATGCACCATATATAAGCATCAAATTGCTCTTTTGATGGCTTACATTCTCCCATATCCCAAGGATTCTTCCAACCAGCCATTTATTCCCAAGGCATTTTTTCATCAGAAATATTTATGGGTTCATGTGGAACAAAACATCCTGACTTTGGTTCCCATTTAAAATGAGCTTCAGCACCGTTTTCACCAAGGTTTTGAAATTTAACTTTCAATACTTTAGCTTTAACTGTTTTAGCTTCATAATCTCTATGAACTAGTAAACCGTGATAACTAGCATCATACCATTCGCCGCCACCTTTAATGTTATACATAGTAGGTTCTTCAATTTTACCATTACTATCTTTATACATTTTAGTTGGGTGCGCTACAATAAATACTAATACATCGTATTTTTTACAAAACATTTCTATCTTCTGTAAATAATCCATTGTGTATCTATTAACGTCATCAGATTTTGCATCTACGTCTCTTACTTTATTAAATGGATCTATAACTAAGCATTTGATACCTTTACGTTTTACAAGTTCAGCACCTTTTCTAAGCACAGACTCTAAAGTATAACGCTCCATATCTATAAAAAAGAAATTGTCGTTAATATGTTCTGCTACTTGATTCCATTTGTCATTACCAATATCTTGTGCACTCGGCATATATTCCCACACTTTCCGCATGAGCTTATGTGCATGCAAATACGTTGGCGCATTTTCAGGAGAAGCAAATGCCGTTTTCCAACCGTAGTTTTTGTTATATCCAACACACATTTGGTCGACAAAATCCGACTTACCAGACGATGGAATGCCAGTGACAGTAATAAATTGACCAGTATAAGTCGAAAATATATTGTCAAAGTTTTCCAATCCAACTTGAAAACCAGGTTTAAACCCATTTTTAACGAAGTCAGTGATTTCTCCTTCAATATCCCTGAACGTTGTAACATTCTCAAGTGGGACAGGTTTTGCCCCTGTAATACGCTTTGCCAGTTGTTCTTTTCCATACTTTAATAAATATTCGTTTGCATCTTTGCAATCTTGAAAAGTAGCTATGTAACAAACTTCAGCACCAAGTCTTCTAACTAATTCAGTTTGTAGAGCTTGACCAGCTTCATCAGAGTCAACGGCAATAATTACTTTTTGTTTATCTTCAAAATAATCAATACAGTTATCTAAATATTCAAGATTATTGCTATTTAATGTAGCACCATTTGGTACAGATATAGCATTACTTATTCCAGCTTCGTATAAAGCTAAGACGTCCATTTCTCCTTCTACTATAACACAATGATCGTAACCTACAATATTGTTTATATTGTAAAAAACTTTCTCAGCGCCTTTATATAATTTAAAGTTCTTTCTACCATCGCGATACTTAATATTAATAAGTTGATCGCCCATCATATAATTGAACTTTATAACATTCTCGGTTTTACCGGTTTGAGGCATAAACTCAGGTCCCTCAGAGACATTTAAGTCCCTGAGAGTTTCCTGAGATATTCCTCTAGTTTTAAACCATTCAATAACTTTAGAATTAGATTGTAAAGCTGAAACATTATCAATTAAAGGTCTCACATATATTTTTTCTGAAGCACCTTTGCGTTGATAAGTATGTAATTGAAATGATTTATTACAATTGTGGCAAGTACCGAGACCCCGTTCCCAATCATAAGAAGCGCACTTTGCTTTTTGGTTTTTGGGTTGTCTATCAGAAGAACACAAAGGACAAACCCCTTGTGTTTTACCTACTTCAAGCTCATGTTGATTGAATTTATCAATCAAAAATCCATTGATCTCTGTTTCGTTTACTTGCATTTAATTTAATTAAAATGGTAGATCGTCCTCTACTGATTGTTTGCTCATAGCTTGCGCTGGTTGACCTTCTCTAGGCGCAGCTTCTACGTTTGTGCCATTAGTCCAAACTACTTTTACATTACCTAAATAAACTTTAGGTGCTTTGGCATCTCTTTCCTCTTTTGTTTGTTCAACAGTAACAGGACCTTGATTACCGTAATTATCAACCTCATCGTTTAAAGTAAACGTCAAAGGTAAATATTTACCTTTTTTGCCCATGATAATCTTATCTTTGGGAATTGCATCTAAATTGATACTAGTTTTAATAATACTTGCCATATTAATATGTATTTAATTGATTAAACATTCTCATTAATTGCTTTTTAGTTACTCCAGTATTTCTTCTAATATTGTCTACAGCTTTTACGTGATTTTGATTTCTATAAAAATTAGATGAATCTGTTTTTAATCCTGTAACTACACAAGTTCTAAATGTTTTGATTTGGTTTTTTGGGTTTTTCATTTTTAAAGGGTTTGGTTAATAAAAAATTGATTAGGGTCGAAGTTTTCTGATTGATAAAATAGTTTATATTGTTCTGATGCTCTTTTAACTTTATCTTCGCCTTTGTTATAAAATTCAGGAGAACAATCGAATACTCCTATTTGATGTGTTGTTTTGTCTATAACTATAAACAAAAACTCATAACCAAAAAGTTTACTATAAATATAAGCTTGACTATCGTAATTATATTTTGAAGCCGAGTACTTAAATTTATTTATGTCAGCTGTAGTTTTTAAATCGATGATTAATCTTTCGTCATGATTAACTATATCAGCTTTACCTTTCCATCCTAAACCTTCTAGTTCTGTTACACCTGGTTTTTCGTATTCTACATTTATACCACGAATAAGATCTCTACAAACATCATTAGACAAAACTTTATCTGTCATTAATTCTATTTGATCTACTTCATGTTGCAATAAGCATAATTCTCCATCGGAGATCTCTTTGTACGCTTTAGTGTTTCTAGTTGTTGATTGAATTATTTTAAAGTTTTTTAATTTATCAGGTTCTAGAATTGCAGTGTGGAAATAACCTCCAACTAAAAAAGCTGGAGATTTTTCCGACTGCTTACCTAAAGCCAAAGGGTTTGTTAGTAAAGTTGATATATCAGAGTTACTTAAGAATTTTTTACCAAATTCTCCATAATAATGCTCATCTATTTCTAACTTCTTTAACACTTTTTCTTTGTCCATTATAGGGTTTTTAGTTCAGCCTCGATTTCTTTAGACAAGGCATATTTTGATTTAATTGTTTCAAGTTTACCACCCGCTTTTACATATTCCTTTGCTTTATTAAAAGCAGGATCTGTTTTGGATGTTAATGCAACTTTAGTTTTTGCTGTTTTGTCATGAGTATTTGTTGCATCTGAATCTTGAGTGTCGTCTATTAGGAATAAATTACCTAACGCATATTTTTTCCCGTAACTTGAAGCAGATCCAAATTGTTGAGGTACTTGCATGCCTTTTTGCTCTAAATCAACACCGACTATAGCTGTAGCGCGTATTTGATCTTCACCGTCGCTTATTGTAGCTGTAGAACAAATAATAGGTATACCGCTCATTTCAATTAAGTCTTCGTCAATTCTAATTGATACTCCTAACTCTAATAGAAAGGGTTTTGTTGCTTCAAGGATATCTTCGGCTGATCTGAAGTAATATTTGCCGAATGAATTAAATCTACTTTTCTTTGATTTAAATTTTGTCTGAATTGTTGCTAATTTTTCATTTAATGTCATACTGGTATGTGGTTTGGTTATTAATATAATTACATATATAAAAACAGTTTTACTGAAGTAAATTAAAGAAAATCAAGCACTTGTGAGTGATCTACGCTTTCTATTAATTTGGTTACAGCCTGTTTTTTAAGCTCAGATACTCTAACGTAAGAACTTGTACCATTGATACCTAATTTTTCTGCTATTTGAATTGCAGAATGCGGATCACAGTCAAGACCGTAAGAAAGTCTAAGCACTTCATATTCATTTTTGTTTAAATGTTTTTCCATTAAACTTTTTAAATAAATGTTAAGAAATTGTATGTTATATGGTTCAGATTTATCTGCAATTTGATATATCATATTTTCCTCGTCGTCGTTAGAAGTTTGAGCATCTATACTTAAGAATATACTATTAAAAAACATTTCAACCATTTGTTTGTCTTTAGGGTTACTACGTATTTCATTTAGTTTATGCTCTGGTATTCTCATGTTACCTCTAGCCATATCTATTTGTCTTCTAATACCGCCTTTTATTCTTTTCGACAAAAATGATTTTAAAGTTTTTTCGATGTCTTCTGATTTGTTTAATGTTTCCCATTCAATTCTATCAACCGCTTTTATCAAAGATTCAGATCCAATTTGAATTAAATCATTTATAGTTAAAACACCTGAAGCTTGTTGAGATGTAGAGAATTTTCTGGCTAAATTTTCTACAAGTGGTAAAAACTTTATAATAAGTTCGTCTCTATTGTACTCATTATATTTTCTGTCATTAGGCATAGATTTTTTAACATCTTCTTTGTATCTAATGTAATTTTGTACGTTATATTTCTTCATTTTTTTCTAGTTTTTCAAATGCTTTTTCCATTAATGCGTTATTGGCATAGTATATATTACCTATATAAGCCATCCACTCGTTAAATTCTTTACTCATATTTGTTTGTTTAACAATTCTTTTTCTTTCTTAAGTTCATTACCCATTGTTCTGTATACTGTTCTAGGTGAACAATTTAATAAATTAGCGATACGAGATATTGTTATCTTTTGACCTGTGTCATTAAGATCTATCATACATTCGTAAATATCGTCTTGATTTACTTTTTTTGATTTACCTATCATTTGACCAACTATCTTCATTTTTTCTTCTAAAGATAAACCGCAAAAATCATTAAATATAATTTTTCTTAATTTGTTTTTTGGAGGTTCATCTAAGTCAAACATGCTAACCTCATGTATTATATTGTTTAATACACCTGGTATTACATTAAAAGTTATAAATCCATTTTCTTTATGGCATAAAAATCTAGCTATATCATCAAAATCATCTTGATCTAATTGTGGATTAAGATACCATAACACTAACAAATGCCATTTTAAAGATTTATATGTTGTGATTTTAGCTTTACTACGAAACAATGTGTAACACTCATACGTACCGTCTTCATAGAAATCACCCCACTCAAACCTTTGCGTTGGTTTATCGTTTATAGGATTTCTACGATAGACAATACGTCTTTTGTGTAAATAATCTATGTTTCTTTCATGTGACATTAGCCTATTACTATTTATACTTAAGGGCTTTTGTCACAGTTTCTGGTTCTAAAGTACAAAATATAATTTTGTCTTTTGTGAATTTATTTTGTTTTTGTTTTAATTTAACAAATAATTCTTCTGTCACACCCATGTTAATAATTTTAATCTATTATTATATTTTTTGATTAATTTTGCTTTGTTTATAGGGCTATTGCCCTCTATAACTTCACTTAGAACTTCGCTGTAAAGTTCTGTTATCTTGCTCTCCAGAAACTTCACGTGGCGCGCTTTTTTTTCTTTCTCTTTTGATTTTGTCAGAAATACCATTATAATTGTTTAATGTTAATATGTCGTATAATTTTTTGCTCATTCTTGTTTTTTACAGTGTGTTTTTCGTTTTCATAATAATTCCAATATGCTGACACGCTATCGCCATCAACTTTATATTGATCTGGCATACATTGAGGTGGCTCTGTAAAAGAACCACCTAATGGCATACCTAAGGGACAATTTTGAAGTACCTCAAAACATTTGGTTATGCTTAAGTGTTTTTTACCATAACGTTTAGTGTATTCATTGCCTAATGCGATCATGTGATTAAACAACCAATAGTAATTTCTACTATTTTTTCTAGTCCATATTGTTGAAGGATGATTGTAGTGTGCTTTTTTGTAAGGAATATAACTATTGTCATAACCTAATAATTCAGCATAGTGATGATGTGCTGTGCACAACATTTGAGCTGATTCTAAGATCATTTTAACAACATGCTTGTCATATTGTACTTGTGCAGCTTTCACTGGATCTCTATCTAAATAAAATATATTCATTATTCATAGTATTTATCTAGTAACATTTGAGCCACTTCTTGGCTTATCATGTTTTCATTGTATAATTTCCATATTAATTTACTCATAATCTCTAATTGTTTTAAATTGTGGATGTCTGTAGCTATTAGCTTTAGTTCTTTCGAAATAAGTGAACGTGGCTTTTTTACCTATATAATCTTGAATATTATTTAATATATATTCTAATTTACTGTAGTCCCAACCTTTACCCGGAGGACAACCAAATTCAATGCCAGAGTCATCTCGCATAATAAATTTACCAAGAGTTCCAAGTCTCTTGCCTTTACCAGCGACATAATCTATAATTACAGCCTCGTCATCGCTGAAATCTTTAAATTTCATAAGATTATAACTGCGTTTTTGCTCATAAGCACGATTTAAGCGTAATATAGAACCTTCATAACCTTGTTTTAAGAAAACATCATTATGAAATCTATTAGCTTCATTATAATTATTTACATTCATAGTTAATACTAATCTTACAGTTTGATCGGTGATTACATTTGATTGCAACCACTCGAGTCTATCTTTGTAATTAGGACCTTCGGCTATAGTATCATACACATGATATTGTATGAGATTTTGTGCATTTCTGCGATCCTCTTCAGTTGGTTTTTGTTTTCTGACTAACGATATGATTTGTTCGAAATCGTCTTTTAGATCATGATTATATAACTCACCGTCTAATACTGCAAATGGATTTTTGATAAAAAAATCTTTGAGTTCAAGTTCTACGTGACGTAAGTTATAAAACTTTTTACCAGTACGAGAATAAGCACCATCTTTAGTGAATACACAACGGACACCGTCTAGTTTTGGCTGAATAAAAACATCTTCAGACCAGTCAATTTTATTATTGTTAACTTTATGTGCTAACATTGGTTTTATCATAGTTTATATTTTTCTTTTAAATAGTTAATTTGATTAGCAAGGTTAATACAATTTTCGTAATTTTCTTGCTCTATAGAGTTTTTTAATTCTTTATTAAGTCTTTCTATTTCTTGGCGAGCAACATCAGAAGCACTTTGTGTATTAAGTTCTATAATTAAATCATTGTCTTCTAAATTATTATCTATAATCATTTGTAACTCTTGTTTAAACTTTTGGTCATATTCCGCTTGCTTTTTTATCATTTTATTGACAATAATTTCAGCTATTTTGTCCATTTCTTCTTCTGTCATTAATTTTTGTTTTATAATTAGTGGATGTGATAGGATTCGAACCTATACCCTGTACCGTATCTCCTCTCCGAGTTCCTAGTACAATCAACCGATGTCACACCCTGTTACTCTATTTTATTCAGAATAACCTTCTTCTTTAAGATCCATTAAGACTTCTTCTTCAAATCTTTCTGAAAGCTCTTCAAATAATTGTTCCATTGCATCTTGAACATATTGTGCACCTAGATCCTCAACATATATTTTTACTCGATCTTCTGTATCGCCATTACTCCATTTTATAGCTTCGGCTAGCATTTCACCGAGGTCTGAATCGTAATAATGTACGTCTTCACTAACATTAATTTGACGTGGATTTGAGGTGGCAATGTACACTGAATATCCATCAGCAGTTGACTCTTCGCAAATAAAGTATTCCGCGTTGTCATCCCATTCGTCAATTAACTCACAACCATAGTGACCTAGCACAGCTTCGTGCACTAAATCTTCGTCTTTAGCTATATTTTCACCAAAGCCTTTAGCTTCTAATCTTTCGTTAATTAATTCTTCTGTTATTTTTTTCATAATTTATGTGTTTTTTTCTATTAAATTTGCTATATAATTCCATATTTTTATTTCTTGTAAGTGACCTTCATGTAAAGATTTAAACTCTTCTAAGGTTAAACCTCCAGTATTTCTTTTTCTCAAGTCTTGTTCTATTTTTTCTTTTTCTAACAATAGCATTGTTAACTTTGCAAAAGCTCTATCGCTTGCTTTTTGGTGTATTGTATTCATATATTTTCTTTTTCTTCTTCAAATAAATCATCTCCATATTTCCAATTGAAAGAGGTTCTATCGTACGTTTTTATTGTTGAAAATAAACACAACTGTATAACTTGACCAACTGTAAGATCGCTATAGAAAATTTGTTGTGATAATAAAAACTTTAAATCTTTAATAACAGCTGGATAAAGATATTCGTCTTTATCTAATTGCTGCTTTATGTCAGGTCTTAATCTTTCTAATAAACTTAATTTATTCATACTAATTTATAATAATCTTTTACTTTTAATACTTTATTTTCTTTTGTGTCATAAATACTTTTTTCTTTAAACATATTAGCCATACCCATAGCAACGCTTAAAGTTAAATACGTTTTCACAGCGTCTACATAATAAATATTGTTTTCTTTATCAAACCACCCTCCAATACCTTCGAACGTTTCGTCTTTAAGTATTTCATCTATTTTTTCATTAGAACTAAACCACTTCATTGATGGATTTTCGCCTTTATATAGGTTATTACAACTAACTACATATCTTAATTTACGCTTTTTTTTCTTATAGTAAGTAAAATCTTGCATAGCATTAATTTTATTAACTATTTCTTGATGTTTAGGTATTTTAATATCTCTCATATTTACATACTGTCTTCAATGTAGTTAATAAAATCTTGCGCAGTTCTACAAGGTTCATCATTTTCAATAGAACCCGGGGTATTCATATACTCAATACCACATTCTTGTTCATCAAAATTCCACCAGAACATATAACCAAATGAACTTATATTATCATCTTTTGCAAAATCGTGAACATGAACTTCTTCACCGTTTACGTTATCAAAAAAAGTTACATCTGAAAAGTAATTCATTACTTTTAAAAATTCTGGATTTTTTGTTTCTGTTTTTGTCATTTTTATTTATTTATTTTTCTTCATTAATATTTTTAGCTATTTCATAGAAATTAACTTCAGATACAAAAGCTCTAGCGTAATCTTCTATATATCCACCTTCAGATTTGTTAGTGAATATTATATTTTCTACTATTTCTTTTAAATAATCTGCAGAAACTTGTTTTTCAAATTCAATATCTTCTAATATTTCTAAGTTTATACGCCATGTAGCGTAGTTTGTCCAACCGTTGTATTTAGCCATAATAATGTATAATTTATTTGTTTTAGTGGAGGTGGAGGGATTCGAACCCTCTTCCATAACGTTTCCTTGTAGGCTTTACGCTATGTCAAAACCAATCACCCCCGTGATTTTATTTACGTCGCCAAGCTCTGTGCACTGAAGCACTAACTTCTTGGCTAACGATTTGAATTGTATTACCTGTTTTATGCTCGATAATTGGAACATAAGAGTAAGTTTGCACTGTAGAATGATCTACACAAGTATTATAACCTAATTTTAATCGTATTGGATGCACTGTTTTTCCGCATTTACAATATTTAATATTCATAATTAATATATTATTTTTTTCATTAAATTTCTACAAGCTTTGAGCCTATTTTTAACATCTACCTCATCGCTAATATTTATTAGATGCTCTTCCATGTGATCGAGCGCTACTTCTAATACATTTCTTTCAATTTCGTTTTCTACTATAAAATAACCTAATGTTTTCATGTTTATTTTTAATTATTAACTTTTGTTTAATAACAAAACCAACTTCGTTTATTAATGTTTTCATCAATGTAAATCTATCTTCTTTATTTTCGTTACTATATTCAAGATTAATCAGATTATAAACATCATTTACCATTATTTCCCAACCTTCATGTTGAGCTATTTCTACTAATTCATCGATTAGTTGTTTATTAAAAAACTTACTCATAATTTCTGTTTTTATTTGTTACATATATATTATCCATAGATAATCGTATTTTATTTGTTTGCTTTTATAAAATATTCTAATATATATTCTAACGTTAAAGTATGATCTAAAGATAAATCACCACTTTCTAAATCATAATCCTTACAAATATTATTCCAATCTATGTAATTTAAAATATCTTTTTTCATGATTTTTTTATAATATTTAACTGTTTTACATCAAATTTCTTGTGTGTATCTTGCCACATTTTACTATGGGTGAACTTTTTAGCTTTGGGAAAGCTAGATTTCTGTCTGATTACCATCTTGTTATATTCAGAGTCTGTAAGTCCACCGCACAGTTTTTCATGTGAGTGCTTGCGTCTATGCTCCGCTGCACGATTTTTTCTCGCCTGTTCTACATAGAGGCATAATTCTTTCATATTAACTACGGACATAAGTCAATCCTTTGTAATTAAACCATTGTGAAATTCCAAAATCTTCTCGATTCTCATCCCAAATCACGCCGAAGCTATTTGGTAATTCGCTTAATAAATAAGGCTTATATATAACTCCGTCAAGAGATATACGTTTTCCGGTTAAAAATTTAATTTTTTTCATTTGCATAGTTATTGTTTGTTTATAAATATATTATCCATAGATAATCGTATTTTATTTGTATTAAGGTTGAAGATATTTCAATATTACACTCCAATTCTCAAAGTTTTTTGTTCCAAATTGTATTAATTCACCATTGAATTTATCAGAACCGTTCGCTAATCTGTCATCAATTAAGTAATCACCGGCACATAAATTTTTGTGATGTGATAATATTAGTCTTTTGAAAGCAGATTTGCCTAAATATTTTTCTACCCATAGTCTTTTGTATGTCCAAGTAGCAGGATTTTGCCATGGAGCTGAAGATAATATATAGACATCGTATTTAGGTGATTTTCTAAGTATTTCAAAAGCTTCAATCGCACCACTTATTGGCTGTGGATTTTTGAATAAATTAGTAAAACCAACACCACAAAACTTCATTTTGCCGTTTATTTTAGTTTCAGTTTTTTTTATTTCTGAATCTAAATCGACTAAAACGCCGTCCATGTCTATATAAATTATCTTCTTCATTTTTAATATGCTATTGACATTTCTCCAATTTCGTCTTGAAGATTATCAATTAAGTGTTGAGCTAATTCAAGTATTTCGTTTAAACCTCGTCTTTCTTCTCTACTTATTCCATCAGTATATTCTCCTTCTTCAATTGCATTTATACAATCTTGTAAATCATTTGCAGTATTTCGCATTCTGCAATAACTCATATTTGCCATAGTATTTTGTTTTAAATGTTTTTTATTTCTATTTAGTGTTAAAAGTTTTGTCGTACCAATGTTTAATAGCAAATTCATCTGCTGCCATTATATTCCTGCAATTGTATGCAAACTCACACACCACCTTTTTCTCTTTCTCAAGCATTTGTTCTGCCCATCCTTTAATTGTTTCAATAGAACAAAATTCTGTGGGCTTTACCCTATTGAGTTGCTCAATCAACTCTTGCATCGGTGTTTTCATTATTTCCAATAATTTTCTACTAATTGTTCGTTATATATTGCTGTAGCAATAGTCTTTACACAATCCATAAATTCATCAAGAGAAAGATCATTTCGTTTTGTTGAGACTGTTACTTTTTCGCCGTAGTGTTTTACTGTTATTTTCATTGTTTTAGTTTTTAGGTATTATTTTGCATTCGGTAAAAGTGCCATCATCATTCTGCTTCCAAATCCCTTCTTTCCAAACTGTGTTGTTAGTAAAATACATTCTTCCGTTAAATGTTGCATCACAATTATATTGACTTCCGAGGAATTTTGTTTTTTGGTTAAATTGACCACCGTTAAATTCTGCGCCCATATTAAATTGACCACCACCAAATTTCGTATGTTGGTTAATTTGATCGCCTCCAAAACATCCTTTGCAAATAACGTTTACATCTTCATCAATATTAACAAAAGAATTTAATTGATTTTTCACTTTTATTTTCATAATTTTTACATTATTTATTAATCACCTTTGTTACCCTTGTCTTTTGACAAAAATTCAATAGTAGCTTTAGTGTTTAATTCTTTTAATTCTTTGTAATAATCACTATTCTCAAGTCTATCATTACGCCATTCAGATACTGATGCATAATCACCAACTATAGAATCACCGTCAATATCACAGCGATATGTTTTTTTGTTTGGAAAAAACAAATTTGTTACTTGATATATTTTCATAATATTAACACCAATCGTAATACGCTTCTAAAACTGTATCTTTTTGTTGTGAATTTAACTCATGCCAAAATTTATTGAATAATTTTAACGAGATTTTCATGATGTCTGTACTCATATTTGCCATAATTTTATTTTTTAATTTATTAATTTAGTTGAAGTCGCGAGAATCGAACTCGCATTAACCATTACTTCTATTTGGCATCACCCGTATTTCTAATCCCAGGCATGGAAAGTTTTAATTATATTTTAGCAATTAATTTATTCATTGGAAGTTCATCTTCTTCATAACTATCTTCAGGAAATTTAATATAGGTGCAATATAATATATATTCTGTTAAAGCTTTTTTACTCCAAGTTTTTAATTTTTCATGTGAAATAATGTCAGAAGGGTTAAATAATAATTCCATTTTATAATATTTGGTTAATTGTTTATTATATTATCCAAAGATAATCGTATTTGGTTTGTGATTGAATTAATCTTTCGATATCACCCAAAGCGCGTCTTCAAACTCATAGCTGAATTCACTATCCCATAGCATTTCTTCCATTATTTTGTTTATTTCTTTAACGGATTGTGAAGATCGTAGTGTAATTGTTACTTTTTTCATAATGTTTATTTATATTCTTGAATTAATTTATTTATAATTTTTAAATTTGGATAATGATAATGGTGTAAAACTTTTTTACTTTCCAAGTCAATAATAGTGAAGTCATATAATTTATATTTGTGCGAATAAATTATTTGAAATGAAGTTTGAAGTTCGAATATTTTATTAATCATAGGTATAATTTTGCATTTATTATATTATCCAAAGTGCATCGTTTTTAGTTTGTAATTAAAACCAAGTCGTTTCACTAGGTGCTTTTCCCATAAATTCTTGGAATTGCTCGAATTTTATTAATACAAAGTGATAGAATTTTCTCATAATTTTTTAAGTTTGTAAGTGTATAATTGTTTTATTGATAAAAAGTAGTTGGTGGTTTAAGACTATATATCTCTTTCTACAAAGAAAAATATAGTCTATAGCAATTTTTCAAAAGCAATATTAAAATATTATAAAACTTGAGCGTTTTGCAATATTTTTGGTATTGAAGTTGATGAAGTATAGCTTTTATATTTTAAAAAGCAAGGCATTTCATTTAATTTTGAAGACATGAGTTCATAAGCGATATCATGATTATATTCAAAAGTTTTATTATTTTTGAAAGTGACATTGATAATGGCATTTTGGCCAATTAATGATTTGCGAATGACGAAGCGATTTGATTTAATTTGCATAATTTTAATTTTAATTTAATTTATTTATTTTATATTTTATATTTGCTTATTGGTTTATTATATTATCCGGACGATAACGTATTTTGTTTGTGTTAGTTTTTAATTAGTTTTAGAAAAGTGTGACATAAGGGTATTAAGTAATATAGAGTAATAGGCTATTGTCACAGTTTTTAGTATTAGTATTGGAGTTAAAATATCATTAGTATTGATGATACTTGAATTTATCATATCTGGGTATGATATTATTTCTGAGTATAGATTAGTATAGTGACTTGAATAAATACTAGAAAGATAGCATGTAAGAACATTAGTATTAGTTTAGATTAGTAACATTAGTATTATCCAAATAGTATCGTAGAGTATTTGTAGTATAGTATAGTATAGTAGAGTATAGTATAGTATCGTATAGTACTGTGTAGTATTGTTTAGTATAGTATAGAGTAGTAGAGTATAGTAGAGTATAGTATAGTCTAGACAAAGTCATAAATCTATGGGGTGGGGGAGGGGGTCTCGTTGAGGTATAGAAAATTGTCTAGAAAAGAAGGGTGGGGCCCGTTTTGTGAAATGATTTTTCCTAGAGAAAAAACGTGTAGAGGGGAGGGGACAACACCATACCCAGTAATATGTAAT
>Ga0222714_10000291_pt1 | contig 60205 bp, 35 predicted proteins | sample C33_3DmetaG_FD_165048 | JGI IMG/M metagenome (GOLD analysis project Ga0222714, IMG submission 165048) | Estuarine water microbial communities from San Francisco Bay, California, United States - C33_3D | ecosystem: Environmental > Aquatic > Marine > Unclassified | place: USA: California... | reverse complement strand
CAGACGGCGCAAACGGAACCTCTGGCACAAGCGGCACCTCTGGAGCGAATGGCGCAGACGGCGCAAACGGAACCTCTGGCACAAGCGGCACCTCTGGAGCGAATGGCGCAGACGGCGCAAACGGAACCTCTGGCACAAGCGGCACCTCTGGAGCGAATGGCGCAGACGGCGCAAACGGAACTTCTGGCACAAGCGGCACCTCTGGAGCGAATGGCGCAGACGGCGCAAACGGAACTTCTGGCACAAGCGGCACCTCTGGAGCGAATGGCGCAGACGGCGCAAACGGAACCTCTGGCACAAGCGGCACCTCTGGAGCGAATGGCGCAGACGGCGCAAACGGAACCTCTGGCACAAGCGGCGTAGACGGATCTGGTACTCCTAGCGGTGCAGATAATCAAATTCAATTTAATAACGGAGGAGCATTCGGCGCATCTGCCAATTTAACTTGGGACGATAACGGCCTTTACGCTAATGGATATATTAGCGGCGACTCTATAAGTGGAAAAAACATTTATTCTACGAGCGGAATTTATTTAGATACTGGAGTTTTAGAAGTAGAAAGTGCGGCAGTTGGACAATTAAATTGGAATAGCGTCGAAGAAACAGTAAATATTGGATTAAATTCAGAAGTAAATTTGCAAGTTGGCTTGGAGCAACTAATGCGAATAAAAGCTGGCGGTCAAGATATAAGAAACGGAATGGCTGTTTATGCTCAAGGAGCAGTCGGTGGCTCTGATAATATAATTGTAGATAGATATATTACTGATCGTCAAACTGGTCCAGAAGAATTTTATTTTCTTGGGATTGCTACTCAATCATTATTGGCTAATCAAGAAGGATTTATAACCACTTTTGGAAAAGTAAGAGGAATTAATGGCGATTATTATGAAAATGGTGGTATTAAAGATGACAATGACTCTAATGCTTGGATAGCTGGCACTATTTTATATTGTTCACCATTTCAATCTGGAACACTAACAAGCACGAAGCCAGTTTCTCCTAATAGAATAATACCAATAGCGGACGTATTAAAAATACCAAATTCTGGAAATGTAACATTATTCGTTAGAGCAGAACACGGATATGATCTAATAGATTTGCATGATGTATGGAGTGGAGATGTAACCAACAATAGCGTATTAACTTGGCACTCCGGAACGGGTAGATGGGAAGCGGATCACAATATAAATGTTACCGGAAATATTAAAGCTGATGGTTATATCAGCGGCGAGCATTTAAAAACATATTCCTATATACAATACAGAAATTATGATAAAGGGCTTTTAATAGCTCCTTCAAATTATGATATAGATTATGGAACTATATCAATAGGAATTGACGCAGGAATTTCAAATACTAACAGCACATTTAGTTTATTTTTAGGAGAAGAGGCTGGTAAAGCCGCGACATATTCTTATTATGTAAATGCTATTGGCGGTAATGCAGGTTGGTCTGCTTATAGTTGTAGCTATAGTAATTTTATAGGTAAATATGCTGGCGGTTACGCAAATGGAGCAAACTATTCAAATTTTATTGGATTTGAAGCTGGTTGGTTTGCATCTAATTCTAGTGACTGTAATTTTATTGGAAATGATGCTGGTTATAATGCCAAAAACTCGGACGGTTCTAATTTTATAGGACGTCTTGCTGGAAATAATGCATCTGGAGTTAATGATTCAAATTATATTGGAAATCGTGCCGGTTACAATAGTAGTAATAATTATTATTCTAATTTTATAGGTTATGGAGCTGGCGAATATATTACCGGTTCAAATAACACTATATGTATTGGCAATAGCGCTGGACTTCAAGACTCGCAGCGTGTAGTAAGTAGCGGTATTTTTATTGGAAAAAACGCTACTTCAAGCACTTCGGTTTCCAATGTAACTGTTTTAGGTAATGATATTTCCGTATCAACTTCGAATGTAGCAGTTATCGGTAATTCAAGTCAAAATATAGGTATCGGAGGAAATGTAAATCCATCTTACAAGTTAGACGTAAGTGGCGACGGGCGTTTTACGTCTAATTTACTTGTTCAAGGAACTTTAACAGAATCTTCAAGTATACGGTATAAAGAGAATATACAAAATTTAAATAATTCAGTATTAGAATCATTAGATGAAACTAGACCTGTAAAATATAATAAGATAGATAGTGATAAAACTGAATATGGATTTATAGCTGAAGAACTTTATCAAATATTCCCGGAGTTAATAGAAAAAAACCAAAATGGAGAAATTGAAGGTGTGAATTATGCTAGAATGGTAGTGATATTAACTCAAGCAATTAAAGAGCTAAGACAAGAAGTAGAAAGACTAAAAAAATGATAACACTACAAGAAGAAATCAAAATAGCAAATCAGCAAATTATAAAATTTGAAAGCTATACCCTTAAAAAAGAAAGAGATGGCTCTGTTTCAAGCAGGATTCGTTTTTATATTTATAATGAAACTGGAGATCAAATAAGGCCAATAACTATAGATCTTTCTGGTCAAGAGCATAATGATTTTTGGGACGCTTTTTCAACTGGCAGTTCTATTTATGAATTATTAGCTAATAAAAATGGATGGAACTTTACCGCTAGTCAGGAAGTAGAAAATGAATTTATAAATTAATATGTCATTTTTACAGTCAACAACTATATCTGGAAATTTAAATGTTACTGGAAACATTTATTCAGAAAACATTATTAGCGGTAATAGTATACTTGGACAGGAAATAACTGACCTTCAAACTGCGACTGGGGTTTTACGTGGAGATATAAACAATAACGACTCGGACATTTCTGCGCTTCAAACTGCGACTGGAGTTTTGCGTGGAGATATAAACAATAACGACTCGGACATTTCTGCGCTTCAAACTGCGACTGGAGTTTTGCGTGGAGATATAAACAATAACGACTCGGACATTTCTGCGCTTCAAACTGCGACTGGAGTTTTGAGGATAGGCTCTGCCGGAATAACAATCGATGGTGGCGGTTCTGCTATAACTTCTGGTATCAAAGGTGACGCGAGGGTAAATTATAATGGAGTAATAACAAATGCAACTTTATTGTGTGACCAAGTTGGAACAATTGAATTGGATATTTGGAAAGATAGTTATACTAATTTTCCGCCAACAGTTGCAGATTCAATAGTCGCATCAAATTATCCAAATACTTCTTCAGCCGCCAAATATGAAGATTCAACTTTAACTAGTTGGACGACTTCAATAACAAGCGGTGATGTATTGAGATTTGTAGTAAACAATAATGCTACATCAATTACTCGCGCACATTTAGTTTTAACAATTTTAAAGACTTAATTATATGAGCTATATAGCAACAATAGCAGCTTTAGATACTCAATTTAATTGCGCCAATTATGAATTCAATTTGATTGATGATCAAGGCGTTTATCCAAATAAAAGAAGAGCTTTTAAATTTAAAAAATCAATAAATGAAATAACAGAAGAAGAATTACAGCAAGTAAAAAATACTATATGTCAAGAAGCTGCCGATCAGGCTCAAATTGAATTAGATAAAGAAGCTGATCTTGAATTCATGCGACAGTTCATTCCATTGGTTGAAGATGGTCTTGAAGCCCTTCGTCTGGAATTGTTAAATAAGGTCAAGACAGAAAATAACCTGTCTGAATCTCAGACTAAGATTGCTGAGAACGTAATTTTTTCGTGGAAAGTAAACGAATAACATGGCAACACTAGTTTCAAGTGCAAATGGTAATTGGGCAACAGCTTCTACATGGGGCGTAGTTGATACTACTTCACTGTCTGCTGATAATACAAGTACTGTAGCAATCAGCACATCGTATATCACCACCGCTGCATTTACTCCGGGCGCTATTGAGATCAATGCAATAGCAGTGAAGATGTATCGTCGACTCAAGACTACCGGCACATTTACTGTAGAACTTTATGATAATACTGCTGCTGCGGTTGTATCTGGCACTACAATCACAATTGACATGGCCGATGTGCCTGAAGATGACTATGCTACTACGGTGGTCACAAGTGTAGGTGAACGTGGTGTATGGTTGGTAATGCGATTTGGATTTGGTGTTTATACCAATGTTACTTTAGTAGCTGGTCATAGTTATTCAGTGCGAGCGATTTGTAGCGATACAAGCGCGATTGGATTATATCGGGATGCTACCGCAAGCAATTTTGATCGAATGCTGATCACGACAACGACGGCTAATCCGGCAGCTGCTGATCGTCTTATTATTGCTGGATATCATACAGGTCAGGGTGCTATGACTGATATCACTGTTGACTATAATAGCAATTCAGCAACTGATTATGGCCAAATCACTGTTGAAGATCAGGGCATATTTAATTTCCTTTCAGACCAAACAACAATTGCACTAAAGACATCTGGTAACTTGATTATTCATGGTGGCGGCTCATTGATTTGTGGAACTGTAGTTTCGCCAATCCCAGATACTACAACAATTACAATCACTATGGATTGCGCTAGCGCGGTCCAATATGGTATAATTGGTTTAAACGGGTCTTATGTAACATTTCATGGTCAAGAGCGTAATTACGTCTATACCAAACTAAATGGTGACGCTAATTCTGGCTCCACAACAATCAATACTGTTGATTCAACCGGATGGAAAAATGGTGATATCGTATTATTTACTTCGACATTAAATGTCGTAAATAATGCTTATCTCGAACAGCGAACATTAAATGCAAATGCATCAGGTGGGAGCTTTACGATCTCTTCTGGTTTAACGTATAGCGCTCATCAAGGTGGCACAACTAATCCGGATATATGTGGTCATGTGGCCAACCTGACACGTAATATTAAGATTTTTGGCGTAAGCACTGCAAATACAACATATACACACTTTAGACCATCGTGTACGGTTGATATGCGTTGGGTTGAATTTCAATATTATGGAAGTGCTACAACAGATAAAATCGGCGCGATCAATTCAAACAGTTATTTGCTTAATTATTTTAAGGGGATAAGCTGTTATAATTGTAGTACTACGTCTGGCGTAGCTTCAATTCTCACTGGAACTGGCGCAGTAAATGTGACAATTGATAGTTGCGTTATGCATCAATTGACCGGGATCACATCATATGGCATTTTCATTGGTGATAACACAACAACACAAGATAATATAACTGTTACGAATTCAATCGCGATTGGTGGAAGATATGGTTTCTACATCATCTGCCTTAAAGGCGTAACAGTTAGCAATTGCGTTGCTGCCAATCAATTTGTTTATACTGGTGGGTCACATGGTTTTTGGATATATGGTAGAACATATGCTAATCCGGACACGTTTACATTTTCAAATCTTGAGGCGTATTGTACATATAATGTGCCAATGATTATTCAAGCCTATAATCCAATTGGTACATGGCAGAATATCAAGATATGGAGAACTATATATTCAATTGCAACCCAGCCCGGATTTGCTTGGACTACAATATCATCTACATATAACACTGCAATATACGCGAATCGCGCACTTGTGATTGATGGATTAAAGATTTTGGATTGTCCGACTAGTTTCCAACTTCTGCAAGGACTTTTTAATGACATTGTAATCATTGATGGTTATTTTGGTAATTCTGGAGTTACTGGCGGGTGGAGCACATCATATTCAATTTTTTGTAGCAACAACGCATACATAACTGGCAATGTAAAATTCATTAATTGTAACTTTGCAAACGCATCAGTCGCAAACGTATATAACTATGCAATGCAATTAAATCTTCAGTTTGAAAATTGCCTATTTGCCGGATCTGTTGAGTTGATCAATCAATTATATCATCCGCCCAGCAGTTATTCATATTCAATGAATCATGACCAAATTGCAGGTAATCATCTAAGATGGAGTCGTCGTGGAACACTTTCAACCGACACAACAATCTACTCTACAACTTCACCATCAATGAGGATGACTCCAATCAGTACTGGAGGATCTGGAGAAAGACTACAAGCTTTCATCAAGAAGATTGCTGTCAATTCTGGTGATACACCAACCGTTACAGTCAAAGTTAGAACAAGTGTAGTTGGTGATGGCGCGGCGTATGATGGAAACCGTGCTAGACTTATCCTAATGGGCAATTATACATTGGGTACTGAATTAGATACAGTTATAGCAACCGCAACTGTTGCATCTGATGGAGCATGGGAAACTCTCTCGGCCACTCTTCCATCTGCTAGTGCAAATGGTGTTTGGGAATTGATGGTTGATTGTGATGGTACTACAGGCTGGATTAATGTTGACGACTGGACCGTATCCGTGAATAATGATCCACGCACAAGTAAATACTGGAGTGAGGGTGAGCCTTATCTTGGCGCTGAATATACTACAGGAGGCGGCGGCGGAGCATCTGGAGGCGCGTGGACGTTTGTTTCATAATATGTTTTATTTAAGAACAAAAAATGGCAATATAAATTTAAGAAAAATTTCTTCAAACTCTTTTATTGCCGAAAATCATCTTGAATCTTTAGAGATTTTGGATGATATATTTTATGAGATAAACGAACAAGGCGGCAAAAGAAAAATAAAAAAACAAAAAAGAGCCGAAACTGCGAATAAAACTGCTTATATAATTCCATTTTTTTCTTTCTATGAAAATGATAGAATGGCGGAACTATTTGAAATATTCAAGCAGCAGATACCGAAACAAGATCTTTTTGTTATTGAATTGAGTTTTTTTGATTTGCCATTTTATATAAAAGAATCTGAATCGTTTATAAGATTAAAAGGCGGCGAAGAAAATTTGATGTGGCAAAAAGAGCGGATATTGAATATCGCTTTGGAGAATATTCCAAAAGAATATACAAATGTAGCTTGGTTAGATTGTGATGTAATTTTTGAAAATACTAATTGGAAAGAAGATTTACATTTAAAATTAAATGATCATAGTGTCGTTCAGTTATTTGAAAAAGTGACTTGGCTTAATGAAGACAAAACGCTGAATAAAGAGTTCAGCACAATAGTAAAATCAGATAAAATGCCAGATGGTCACCCCGGTTTCGCGTGGGCTGCTAGACGGGAGGAATTGGATAAGTTTAAATTTTTTGAGTATTCAATCGATGGTGGCGGCGATACTTACATGTATTTCTGCTTTAGCGGTAAAAAAATACTCTATTGCGAAAATCAAATAAATAAACTACATGGATTTGAATATAAGATAAATGATTATATAAAACTATTAAATGAAAACATGTTGAGCGATGTTGGATATGTAGACGGCACTATAAAACATATGTTTCACGGAAAGTATGAAAATAGAAAATATGTAGATAGATATACTACGTTAAATGATAATAAATATGATCCAGTAAAAGATTTATTTATTGATGATAATGGATTGTTTAAATGGAATTTAAAAAACAAATCAGCATTGGCGATACAAAATTATATAAAACAATATTATAAATTTAGAAAAGAAAACGATTATGAATAAACCAGACTTTTTAATAATTGGCGCAATAAAAGGCGCGACGACTTCTATATATGATGCTTTATTGAAGCATCCGAAAATTGATGGTCCAACTATAAAAGAAATTAATTATTTCTCTAACGAGAAAAAATTTAAACTTGGACTTGATTGGTATTTTTCTCAATTTCCAGAAAGGGCTGATGGAGGTTTATTATGTGAAGCTACTCCAAATTATGCATCATCTACAAAATATCTGCTTAGAATTAAAAACCAACTCGGAAAAGTAAAAATAATCTATAATATTCGAAATCCAGTGGAAAGATTTATTTCTCAATATTTACATTTCAGAGCAATGAATGAAATATTCAATGACCCAGATAAAAAACAAGATATTTTATCAAAACATAGCTGGGCGGCGCGTGTTTTTGATAATCCTGATGTTAAATGGAGAGGAGAAAGTAATTTATTTTCAGATATAGTGTTAAATAAAAATAGTGCTTATTATTCAAATGGAGAATATATTGTAAAAATAAAGATAATTCAAGACTTATTTGGAAAAGACAATCTTCACATTGTAGAATTCTCTGATTTAGTAAATGACCCTAATTTGGAAATATCTAAAATCTTAACGTTTTTAAATTTAGATATAAATTATTTGACATTTGGCAGGCTAAATGATAGATCTTTTTGGAGTACTTATTATGATGCCTCAAGTGAAATAGACGATCAATCTGTCAATATTATAAAAAATCATTATAAACCTTATAATGAAATGCTAGAAAATTATTTGGAGAGAAATTTAAATTGGAATAGTTAATAATTTATTTTTATAATAAAATGTGGCGAATATTTTAAAAATAGATGATTTAATAAAAGTCCCAATTGTAGAGTCTGGAGATTTTTCTTTCGCTATAAAAGAAGAATCAGCTAGCTATATTTTTAATTCAGTAAAGAGATATTCTGATTTTACACGCCCCAAAACAGAGGTTCCATCACAAAATCATGCATTCTTAACTGGAAAAAATGGCAAGAAGATATTAATAAGGAAAACGGGTGACGGGGAATACTCTCTTATAGATAGGTATTCTCTTTTGAACTTGATGTCAATTATTAACGATTCAGATAATATTTTAAATAGTAAAAAAATAAATTTGGATTTTTTAAGTAAAATAGAAAGTAATCAGTTACTTCCAGAAATTCAAAATCATAAGGTAGCTTTTATAGTTCCCATATTCAATGCCTCTTCTGCGGAGCATATTCTTTTTAATTACGAGTTATTTAAAACTCAAATACCAGAAAAAGACTTGTTTGTTATAGAGTTGAGTTTTGATGGACATTTTTTAATTCCAGAATCTGAAAATTTCATAAGAATTGTTGGAGGAGAAAATTCAGTAATGTGGCAGAAGGAGAGGTTATTAAATATAGCGCTAGAAAAAATTCCAAAAGATTATACTGCAATATCTTGGATAGACGCTGATGTGATATTTAAAAATGACAACTGGATTGAAGATTTAAAAAATAAATTGAACAGCGCGGCATTGATTCAGTTATTTAATAAAGCTAATTTTTTATCAGAAAACAACTTCGATAAAGATCATGTTTTTAACAGTGTATTTTCAAAAGAAAGACCTTTTAATCATTGTGGGTTTGCTTGGTGCGCTAGGAGGGAATTTATCGATAGCGTTAAATTTTTTGATTATAATATATGTGGATGTGGTGACGCTATAATGTTTAAAGCGATGACAATTGACGGAAAGAAAGAGTTCGAAAAATCGCTTGTTAATGAAAATTTTGGATATTTATATAAAGTTTCAAAATATATACAATCTTGTAGAGCTTTTCCATTTCAAATAACTACTACTCATTTGGATACAGATATAGATCATCTTTTTCATGGAAAGATAGAGGAAAGAAAATATTATGAAATGGTTAAGTTGCCCGGAATAGATTTTGATCCAATAGAACAATTATTCATTAATAAAGACGGAATATTTGAATGGTCAGACTCGTCATTAGCTAAAAAAGTAAAAGAAAGAGTGAAGTGCCATCCTAATTTTTCAAATTTATTTATATGAATTATTACATTACTCACAGCGATAAAAATTATGTAAAAACGGCAGAGGTTCTATTTGAATCATTATCGGCTAACTCTAATTGTAAGATAATTTACTATACTGTTAATTTTTTCTATGATGATAGTAAGTATAAGAATGTTATACCTATTTTTGTAAATATTCAAGAGCCAGAATTCCTTTCTAAAGAGTATTTAAAAAAAACAAAAAACGAGTTTTTCATGATGATAAAGCCGTTTATCATGTCAAAAGCTTTAGAGTTCGGAGACAATAATTATTGCTATCTTGATGCAGATTGTATTGCCTTATATGATTGTGATGAGATTTTTAGTAACGTTAATGATATTAAAAGCTTTCCAATAGCTTGGCAAAATTGTCATGAGTATATGATGCATGGCGAAAGAGGAAATCCTTTCGAAAAAAGTTCAGAACCTGATCCAGAACTTACGATAGAAGCGAATCTTTTAAAATTTTTAAAAATAGACACAAAAAAAAGAACTTCATCTTACAAACAGACAAATGTTGTACTTTTTAATTCTAAATGTTATGACTTTATAGAAGAATGGAGCGATATTTGCTTTAATAAAGAAATTTTATTGAATAAAGAATTTTATGTGCCATTTAATGATGAGCCTATATATAATTGTTTATTATGGAAGAATAATTTAAATGAAAAAAATGGACACATATCCATAAATATCCCCGTATTTGATAGCACGGAAGATTTTTCGAAATTTATTGATGCTTACAAAAATCCATCAGATCAGCAAAAAAGACATGGAAATTTCGCGCTGATACCTTCCAAGAATAATATCAATAAAATAAAATTCTTTCATGGGAGATTAACTTTGGAGGATAAAAAATTTGAATTAATTAAAAGTCAAACATTGCCAAGAGTCTCTAAATTGTTTGACGTAATCGAAAATAAAAATAATTCAATAAAGCTTAGTATCTATAAACGTGGCAGCGTTGAGTTGTCAGTTTATGGAATCGATCAAATGAATTATGAGTTTATTTTTAGAAATATAATTAATTTAGAGTCGCCAGCAAAAATCTATTTCATGGATTATTTCGTAATGGATTTCTACAAAAAAATCGCCATAAAAATAAAAATAGATGACGCCTACGAAATCCAAACGATTTGTACTAATTATGATACTCCTTTAAAAACTTTTAGCGAAGAAAAACTATCTGAACTCAGAGCAGCATGTCCATTTACTTTTGCAGAAATATTTAGAAAAGATTTTTATAGCGTTCCTAAAATATGGCATGATACGAAAACAGTTCTCGACATTGGATCGAATACGGGATTTTTTACATTTAAAGCTTTATCTGAAGGGGCGCAAAATGTTATTTGTATCGAACCCGACTCAAGACTTAATAAGCACAATCAAATACTTAATCAAAAAGAAAAAGTAAAGATAATAAACAAGGCATTTTATAAAAAAAGTGATGATAAAGTTACATTTCATTTTGCTAAAAGATTGAATGACGCTGGAGGGCAAACTCTTTTTGAAAATTTTAAAAATGAAAACTCGTTTTTACAAGAGTGTGAAACTATATCCCTTAAAGATATATTGATAAATAAAAATGAAATTGATTTGATTAAATGCGATTGCGAAGGGGGGGAGCAATATCTTTTGGAAGACGAAGCTCTTTCTTGTATGCAGAAAAAGGTAAAAAAAATAGTTCTTGAGGTGCATGAAACTCGACAAATCCCAATAAGTAAATACTTAAAATCGTTTGAAAAATACGGATTTAGATGTTTTTATAGTTATAAAAATAAATGTAATGAAAATGTCAATTTATACTGTCTTTATGGTTATAATGAAAATTTTTATCCATTAAATAAAATTCTTTATGTTGTACCTCATTTTTCAACTGGAGGAATGCCGGAATATGTCTTGAATAAAGTTAAAGACGATTTAAATAATAATTTAGATGTAAGCGTTCTTGAGTTGAACTACTATAGCGATAAATATGTCGTACAAAGAAATGAACTTAAAAATCTTATAGGAGATAAATTTATATCTGCATTTAGTAATAAAGAAAAAATAAAACAAATTATAAATTCTATAAATCCAGACATACTTCATTTACAAGAAGAACCAGATCTAATAGGGGTGGATTCCGATGTGCTGGATTTTATCTATAAAAAAGACAAATCTTATATAATAAGAGAAACTTCTCACACTTCAACTTATGATGTAAGTACAAAAAGATATTTTCCTGACGAATTTGTTTTTTGTTGTAATCACCACTTTGAAACATATAAAGATTTTAATATAAAAAAAAGTATATATCAGTATCCTATAAAAAAGAAAGAAAAAAACAAAGAATCTTATAAAATTCTCGGAGTTGATCCGAATAAGAAGCATGTAGTTCAGGTAGGACTTTTTACTCCAAACAAAAATCAAAAATATACGCTGGAATTAGCCAAACTTCTAGAAAATGAAAATTATCAGTTTCATTTCGTAGGAAACATGGCTGAGAATTTTTCTGATTATTGGGGCAAGTTAGACTTTCCATCGAATTGTAAAATATGGGGCGAACGGGATGATGTTGATAATTTTTACTCTATAGCTGATTTATTCATATTGCCGTCGTTTGCGGAGCTTAACCCAATCAGTCTAAAAGAAGCACTTTCTTATGGCTTGGAATGTTTAATTTCAGACTTAACTACAATTAAAAATAACAATTTATTAACGGCCAATATAAATATATTAACTAATAACAAAGAAAGTGACAGTGCTTTAATAACCAATATATTAAATAAAAAAATTAAATATCATATTATTTTTGATTCTAATTCTTTGGGTGATCAAATAGCTTGGATACCATGCGTCGAGGAATTCAGAAAACAAAGTGAAAGCGAAGTATATTGCTCATGTGGATTAAAATCTATTTTCGAAAAAAGTTATCCAAATATAAAATATGTAGATCATGACTTCAAAAAATATTCGCATGAATATAAAACGGTTCAAATTGGATATTATACCAAAAATCAAGAAAATGATCCCAGACTTCAATCATTGCAAAAAATAGCTTGCGATATATTAAATATAGACGGATCAAAAGAATATAAATGTGAAGTTGTAGAAAAGGAAAAGTTCATTCAAGAAAAACCTTATGTATGCATAGCTGCTCAAAGTACTGCTCAAGCCAAATACTGGAATAACAAAAATGGCTGGGATAGCGTAATAAAATATCTAAACGAAAAGGGATATGACGTATATTGTATAGATAAATTTAAAACATTTGGCGTAGAAGGAAATTTTAACGAAATGCCGAAAGGAGCGAAAGACTGGACTGGAGATTTTGATCTTAAGGAAAGAATAAAACAGATAAATGGGGCAAAATTCTTTATAGGACTAAGCTCTGGATTAAGCTGGTTGAGTTGGGCTTTGGGTAAACCAACAGTTCTGATATCGGGATTTACAAAAGAATACAACGAATTTCAAACTGATTATAGGGTAATAAACAAAAAAGTCTGTCATGGATGCTGGAATACCAAAAATCATATTTTTGAAAAGTCAAACTGGTTTTGGTGTCCAGAAAACAAGAAATTTGAATGTTCTGAGTCTATAACGCCGGAAATGGTAATAAATGAAATAAATAAAATAATTTAAATTAATTATTGCCATATAATGTGTAATTAAATTAGGATAAGTGTAATTAATTTTAATATTATGAAAGTCGTAGACATAGCTACACAACTTTACTCTGAAATAGGGGACCCAACCGATACCAGCATCGCGGCTGTGGCTTATTGGCTTAGAACAAATGTAGGAGAATTAAACAATCATTTATATGAGAATTTTAGCGTGGACGATGCTACTTCTAATGGAGATTACGAAATAAAAGACGAGGATAGCGTTGAAATAAATATAAATGCAATATCTATTCTCAAAAAAATGTACATAATTCACCGTTATGGGGTTTTGCTTAGAAGTCAGTTGTCTTTGATAAATACGGATACATTTCTGGAGGTTAGGCAGGATGATACATCTGTTCGAAGAATGAATAAGAATGATATTGCAAAAAATATATCACAAATCAAATCAGAAGAATATCATACTTTACAGCACTTAATAAACGCTTATAGAGTAAACAAATCGACCCCATTACAAATAGCCGGGGACGACACAGAGGCTGGTTTTTTTCCTTCTTTAGATTCAATTCAAAGTTCAAGAATTTATACTAAATAATTATGTCTCTTTTGAGTTCAAGTGAAATTTCTGTTGCTGAAGCGAATGTAGAATCAATGTTCGATACATTCGCAAGAGACATTGTCGTGCATAAAGAACCAATTAAAGTTATAAATCTTGGTGATGAGGACAACGATAATATTTTATTTGGATATTCTGACAAACAACCAAACTTTTCTTATACAAATACCCCAGTAAATAAGACTTTTAAAGCTAAAATTTCTTATAATAAATTGCAAACGGCTGACATCGTTGGTGAGGTCAATACAAGATATTCAGAGGGAAAATGTGTAATAAAAATTAAACAAGACGCTTTCGATTACATAAACAATGGTAAAACAGAAAAAATTACCTTTGATCGAAAAAGCTGGAGTATGATAGGCAACCATAAAGTTAATGTTTTTTTAGGGTTGACTTATTATATATATGAATTGCAAGAGGTGTCGTAATGTTAAAAGTTTTAGATGTAAAACTAGATAAGAATTCCATAAACAAAGCACTTATGGAGTCAAAAGAACTTCAGCAGAAAGGTTGGATTTGGTGCGAAAAATATACTAATGAAAAACTAGAGCAAAAAAAGAATGAATTAATATCAAATTTCCAAAATCATCCAATAACTCAAGAAATAGCCGCAGGAGCAGCGGCTACGAATTTTACTGGTACTTTGGGGGGTTATGGTAATTTATACGGCTTTATAGGATTTAAGGCAGGAGATAATCCAGTTGATAGGGCGATACAAGGATTCAGAAATGTTATAACATACAATAGAATTGGCTTTTTTAACTTTGTATGGGAATTGGGAATAACTCTTCCATCAAGGTCAAATATGAAGCCTTATACTAAAATGGAATGGATGAACAAAAGCTGGATTTTTGAAATAGAAAAAGGCATTCCAGATTTGGCTAGATATATGGCGAAAGACCATCCAAGTTCTAGGTCTGGTGGAGGCTTTCAAGCGGATAGAGCGATAAGAAAATCTCAAATGGTAAAAAGCGAATACATATCAGAAATGATTAAAATTTTTAAAGATATTAAATAATATATGTTAAGACAGTTTGACAATGAAGTAATGAGTAGCTTTATGTTGTATGTAGATAACCTTATACAACAAAAGGGTAATGCTTATTATAACGCTACTGGGTTGTTTTACCCTGTTTCTGGTCAGTATTATGGAAGATATTCTTATAGTTGTCCATTTAAACAACTTGTAAACGATGCTTCTTTGACGGGAAACCCTATTGTATTGGATAGCGTTTTTTTAAATGGAAACGAAATAACAGTTGGAGAAAGCGGCCTTTTATCTATAAATCATTATCAGGGGTCTTTGGATTTTGACACAAAATTGGCATCATCTGATGTTTTGAGTGGGTCTTTTTCTGTAAAAGAATTTAACGTATATATGACTAGCGAACCGGAAGATTCGTTAATTTATGAGAAAAAATTCTTTTTAAATCCGAGATACGAACAATCTTATTCGGGAGTTTCTCCTTCATCTTTGACATTACCAGCAGTATTTATCAAAAAACGAGGTGGAGATAGTCAGCCTTTTTGCTTGGGTACAGCGGATGAATCTCTTGTTGATGTTAGAGCAATTGTTATTTCTGATAGTCAATATCTAAATGATGCAGTTTGCTCTATCTTAAAAGATTCTCATCAAAGAAGATTTAAAATTTTAACTGATTTACCTCTCGACAAAAGAGGAGGATATACAGGGATGGCTTACAATTATACAGGATTAGCTAGTTCGGCACCGATTGGACCCCTCATAAAAGACGTAGAAGAAACCAATTTGACGGCAAATAATTCTTCTTTTAAACCATTGATTAATGATCTTTATGTATCTTTTGTAGATTTTGAGATATCATACATAAGAAGCCACTAAAAATAATTTCACATAGGGGTAATTTTGATGTAATATAAGTTAGGTATTTTAAACTTTAGAATAAAATTAACAATTAACAATTTATAAATTATGCCAGCAAGAACACTATACGCAGAGCAATCATGCACAATTGAAACTAACGCGGGTACGAAAGGCAATTTCGTTATTCAAACAGCGAGTTGCGAAACTACAATTCCAGTTGATGACCTGTTGGTTTTGGGAAAACTTGGATCAGCGGGACGCTTTCAAAAAGAAGTTTCGACTTGTAAATCTGATCTCAAAATTTTCTTGAACCAAAGTGGAGCCGATGCATCCAAAGGATATGGCCCAGATGGAACATTTTTGTCAACACTAACCGGAGAAGCTTTCGCTGGAAAAGTTGCAACGATTTCGGTAAGCCCAAATGGTTTCACGATGAGCGGTATCGTAACAAGCATTGGTCTTGATATCAGCAAAGGAAGTTTTGGTATGTGCGACTTGAGTTTCGCTGGAGTAGGAACTCCAGATTACGCTGGTGTACCTACTACTGCCACTGGATACACGGGCGACGTTTATAGTTATACCGCTGTACCTATTCTAACTGGTGTTAGCTTGCTAGGAAATGCAAGTTCGACTTGCCCCAACTCTGCTAAAGTCAGCATTGATTTGCCAAACGAAGTAATCAGTTGTTTGGGAGGAGCCATAGTAGGAGATCAATCAACTGTAGCTAATGACAACCTTATGTTGGTCAAACCACCAATCAAAGGAACCATAACAGTGGAAGGTACTTCCGCTGCTGAAGCCACCGGAGTTGAATTCTTGAAAGACGACGGTTCTTCGTTCTTGAAAGTCGCAATCAGCGATGGTAAACTGACAAGCAGAAGCTTCAACCAAAACGTAGGAGATGTAGGAGCAAACTACAACTTTACAGTCGAAGGTTTGGGCGTAGAGATTAGCTAAAATACCTAAACAAATTAAAACCGCGATAGATTCGTCTGTCGCGGTTTTTTTTGTGTATATATATCTAGGAACAAGGATAAATTATGCAGAATTATAGCGTAGAGGAACAAGGAATCCACAATAGAGACTTCGTTAACTTTCAACTTCAAAATATAATAACAAGATTATTTAAAAATGATCTTTCAGTGTTGGATTTTTTAAAGTCAAAGTATCAAATAACAAAAGAAGACGCCGATGAAGCTAGAAAAAGAATCCTAGACCAAGGAAATGCTTCCATAAGGGAAGCCGAAAATTTGATCGACGTTTTTGATTTTTACATAAATCCTGAAAGATTAAAGCTGGTTAAGCAACCTAAAAAAATAATAAAAAAATTTGTAACAGGAGGACATTATTACGTAGAATAAGTATAAGGTAAATGGTTTATAAAATTTGGAATAAGGAATTGATATGAGCAAATATATTTGTGAATTTATAGTAAAAAAACAAGCAGAAGAAAAGAAAAATGTAAAAAAAGTAATTGATGGAAAAGAGCTTGAAGTAGTTGAAACAATCAAAAAAGCTGTTCCAGTAAAAGTAAAACTTTTAAAGCCCAAAAGAAAATTAATAGAAAGCGCCGACACTTTTAGAGCAAAGCAGATAGCTCACTATATCAGGGAGGGACTTCTTAGCGTTCACATGCTAGCGAAGCGATATAATAATGACGGTGGAGCATTATCAGAACAAGACGTAAAGACAATTGAACAGTTTGAAAATAGAAAAAGAGATTTAACTGTAGATTACCACGCTGTTTCTAATGATAGTTCTTTGACAAATGAGCAAAAAGAACAAGAAAAAAACGTTCTGATCAATAAAATGGTTGAACTTCAACAAAATATTGACAGAGTCAGAAATCCATATACAGAGATTTTTGATCAAACAGCAGAGTATAAAGCCAAGTCAAAACTTTTAAATTGGTGGATTTATTTTCTTTCTTACATGGAAAATGAAAAAGGCGAGGATGTTCCTGTATTTGAGGGAAACGATTACGATCAAAAAGAGCAGAGTTACGATAAAATAGATGAATCTGGTGACAAGATGATGATGGAAGTAATAAGAAAATGTTCTTATTTTGTGAGTTTTTGGGATAGCGGCGGCGACATGGAAAATATAGAATACATTGAAGAAAAATATCTTGAGGATTTCAATGATTACGTTGTGGTTGACGATGTCGAGGACGCAAAAAAACTGGAAGAAGAGAAAGAAAATAAAGAATCTCAGGTAGACGCCAAAACAGAATCTGCTACTGAAGTCAAAACTGAAACGATTTCAGAAATCAAGGCGGATGCCGATGAAAAAATAATTGAATTACCCAAAAATTAAGTGAGTGAAAATATTAGAAAATTATGACAAGTACACGCTAGCTTTTAACGATATAATTAAAGGCTATAGTAAAAGTTATAATTTTAACTGCTATTTAAAACATTTGGGTCAAAATGATCTTTCAGAAATAGAGATAAAAAAACAAGAATATGAGTTAGAACTTAAAAAAGAAGGCGTTTTTACTGAAAAAGAAAAGCTGGAATATCTAAAAAAAGAAGGTCTTTGGACCGACTCTGACGAAGAGCAAATTTTAACTTTAAAGTATGTTATAAGCGACAATAAAAAGATCATGGATGAAATGGTCGCTGAGTCTCAAAAAAAGTTTTACGCTAAAATTCTTGAACAAAAAAAAATAGAATTAAAAGAGGTCGAAAACAGAAAATTCAATTTATTGTATCCTACTGCTGAACACTATTCAGTTCAATATTATTCCAATACATTAATTAAATCTATCTTTTTTAAAGATAAAGAGTTGTCAATTCCTCTTTTTAGCGAAGAGGAGTTTTCCGATTTTGATGACGAAAAGGTAAACGATTTAAATAAAGAATACGCTGAAATAAATTCAAATTTCACAGATAAAAAATTATCATTATTAGCCTGTCTACCGTTGATAATAAATCAGCTTTCTTACTGTAAGAAAAATCTTAGGCTTTTCTTGGACAAGCCAATCACCCAATATACAAATTACCAAATGTCTTTGGTGAACAAGACGATTAGAAACCTAAATGTACTAGAAAATACAACATCTTCTTCTCCAGAAATAATGGATGATACATCAGAAAAAGATCTAATTGATTGGTATGATTTAAATTATTCTATATGGCAGGGGAAATTAAGTGGAAACTCTTCAGGAGAAGCTATAAAAAAATCAACTAATTACGTTAATAGATAAAATTTAAGTGTAATATTTATCAGGTAATTAGGTTTATTTATGGCATACAATGTTACTCTATCAATCGGAGCAAACACTGCACCTTTAACGGCAGCGTTAAATAACGCTTTTAATCGACAGTGGAATATAGGTCGAATAAATACTTCGGGGATTGCAAGACCATTAGGAGCCATAACAGGAAAAGCCAGTGAGTTCTCAAAGTCAATGGACGCAGCCAATGCTCGCGTATTGGCGTTCGGATCTTCTGCTGGAGCCATAGCCGTTTTAAAAATAGGTTTCGATTCGCTTGCTAGATCCACAATTGAAGTAGAAAAAAGACTTGGAGAGATAAATCTACAGTTGAATTTATCTGCTGCTGGGCTTTCTAAATTTAGAAACGAATTATTTAAAGTAGCGGTAGATACTTCTTCTTCTTTCGGAGAAGCCGCTCAAGCTGCCACCGAATTTTCAAGACAGGGCCTTGGCTTACAAGAAACTCTAGATAGAACAAAAGCTTCTTTGATGCTTGTAAAGCTAGCTGGAATGGATGTAGCCAACTCTATAAATTCCATTACCGCTACCATAAACTCATTCAAATCGGAGACGTTGTCGGCGGTTGACATTGTAAATAGATTTGCTGCTGTAGACGCAAGATTTGCTGTTTCATCAAATGACTTGGCTGAAGCCGTGAAGCGCGTAGGTAGCTCGGCAGAAGACGCTGGAGTATCTCTCAATCAAACAATAGCTATTGTAACAGCAGCGCAACAAACAACTGCGCGTGGTGGTGCTGTTATTGGTAACGCTTTCAAGAGTATTTTTACGAGGCTACAAAGACCAAAAGTTCTTGATACTTTGGATGAGCTTGGAATCAAAACTAAAAATGCTTATGGAGAGACTCTTCCATTAATGGAAGTTCTTCAAGGACTTGCCTCAAGATACGACAGTCTTACTTCCGCTCAAAGATCATCTATTGCGGAATTGGTTGGTGGCGTTTATCAAGTCAACATTTTAAAAGCCTCATTGTCCGATTTAAATAGCCAATACGGAAGCTTTAAAGAAGCCGTAGAAGTAGCAAATAACTCAATGGGCGCTGCTGACAACAAAATCAACAAGTTGAATGAGTTAATTTCCAGTAAATTGAATAGAACTTTGACTCAGTATGTAGAGCTTGGATCAAAAGTTGGAAACTTAACTTTAGCTCCTACTATAAAAGGTGGATTAGATTTTGGAGGCGATATAGCTACCACTTTAAGCAAGGCGCTAGACTCAAAATCACTTGGAGGAAATCTTGTAAGAGGAGTCTTGGGAGGAATCGGAGATGCTATAAAAGGTCCGGGTGTTCAGCTTTTGACTTTTGGTTTGTTAAAGTTGATTGGTAGATTTGTTGTTTTTGCAAAAAGTTCCGCTTTAGAATTTGCTGGAATAGTTAATTCTGGACAAAATTTAGCAAACTTAACTCAAGCGACAAATCAATATTTAGCGCAAAATCCAGCTATATTAAAACAAGTTCATCAAGGCGCTTTATCCGTTTCTCAAGTGCAGCAAATGGTAACTGCTAGTATAAAACAACAAAATGCTCTTTTGGCGTATCAAGCAGGTTTGGCTGGTAAGGTGGCTGCTGGTCTTCAAGCCTCTGGAGCGACAACCAATTATTCTGGTAGTCGAATTAGGATAGCTAGAGGTTTCATTCCTAACTTTAATTCGGAAGAAGAAGAAGCAAGAAAACATGGCTATACCGCAGGTAGAGTTTACCAAAGAAAAATATACCCCGGTGATGGAATGGGTGGAAAAGGCAAGCCTTTTATTGCTACAGTTAATAGCAGAGAAACAATAAAAGATACACCAGTTGGAACTTTTGTTGTGCCGCCGAATGGGTTTGCGAGAGGATTTACTCCTAATGGACATATTCCAAATTTTGAATCTTCATTTTTATTAAAAAATTTAAAACAAAAAATGGATTTGGGTATAGCATCTGCTGAAGACATAAAGCTATATCAAGAAATGACTTCTTCTCCTGATTCATCTAAAATCGCATTTTCTGGAGAAAAGAAATTTAGTAATGAATTTGGAGAAGCTGTTTTAGCTACAACCGGGGCTGGAGGATACGATATTTCTTCCGTAAATATTCCCGCAAAAATGAGAGGGAAAGGTGGAAGTCTCGGGCTTTATGATCAGATGTTCGGCTTCTTGAGAGAAAAAGGAATAGAAAAAGTTGGAGGCGTTTTACTTGGACAGGGAAAAGGAAAATCTGAATTTCCATTTGCAACTTTAAAAAGAAGACTGCAATTCGGAAAAGAAACCAGTGTTGAATTATTAAATGGGCAAACTGTTGTTTTAAAAACAATGGAAGATTTGCAAAAATTTTCCAAAGAAATTTCTAAAAAAGACATACGTGCTGGACTTGATGTAAGCACGATGCTTGCAGGCGGATTCTTTCCGAATTTTGCTGATCCCGGATTCAATTTGATAAAAACTATCTCGACTGATTCTATAGTTTGGGGCAATAATCAAAAAGGAAATTTTCCGGGTTTTGATGCTCTTTCGTTGGTAGACGTAAATGGTAAAAAAGTATTGTTTCCGTTTTCAATGAAAACTGGAAAAGACGCTACAACTCCGAGTAGATACAATGCTCAAATCCCCGGAGGTCTTGAACGAATGAAAGACTCAAAAGTGATGGAGCAAATTAATGCTCTTTTCGGAATGGATGTATCTGGAGTGCCAATGGGAAGCACTGGGTTGATTTCAAATGAAGGAGGCTCGTCAGCAAGAAGTTTAAGTAAATTAAAAGCGGTGGCGGCTGGTATTGGGCAAACTTCAGAAATTGGGTTTGCTAGACAGATGCAGCTTTTTGCTAAAAAAGGAAATAGAACTGTCCCTTTGAGAGAAAAAGACTATGAGTTGGCCGCAGTTGAAAAGATGCAAGATCCAGAGATTTTTTCTGACTTGATAGCGAGTACGCAAAGATCAACTCAAAGCATGAATTTTGGATTTGCAAGAGGTTTTGTACCGAATTTTTTACAAAAAAAATATAAAAAATATAAAGGGGGTAAAATAACAGGAAAACAGTCTTCTCGGGTCGCTGATAAAGGTTTAGACACGTATACAAAATTTAGTTTAGAGTTAATAAAGGCTGGCTCAAAAAAGGAAATGGAAAAAGAATATGAAGAAAAATTAGAATCGCTAATGAAAGGTGAAGAAAAAGGCAAACAATACTTCATGGAATATGGTAATTTGTCGGAAGAATCTGTTGATTTATTTATAAAAAATTTACAAGAAAATTTAAAAAGTGGGGAGACAAAATTTAAGAGCTTAGTAACTTCCGAAACAGTAGATTTAGAAAACCAAAAAAAAGGATTAAAACGTGCCATACTAGGAAAAGTATTTGAAAAAGGAAAAGGATTAGATGCTATTAGAAACAGGGTTAACAAAGACGTACAGCTTTCCGAATCTAGTACGGCAAGAATGGATTATGTTACAAAGAGTGGTGGCGAAGAAACAGCCGTAGGAGAAGCTAAATACGGGGATACCAGAAAAGATAATATAGTTTCAAAAATTATAGAATCAAAACACGGTAAGAAATTCTTAGATAATGGGCCGAAAGCAGATAACATCCAGATGCCGAACAACTACTTTTTGGTTGTTCCCGGCGCAGCCTCTGGTTTCATTCCAAACTTTAATGATAGTGCCATTTTAGACGCTGTTGCTAGAGAAAAAGCCGCAGGGTATTCTTCTTCTCAAGTCAAAATATCAAAAGATCAAAGATTAATTTCAAGCCAAAATCCAATGGGCTTTGGAGTTTTTAATTCAACCGAGGGATCATTGTCAAATGGAATCGGACTCGCTTTAAAAGCTGGAATAAATCCAAAAACAAAAGGCGCGGCTAGGGGTCACGTTCCAAACTTTGCTGATTTTGGTTTCAGTGCTACTATGGGCGCGGCCCAAGCTCTTACCATGCTTCCAAAGATTCAATCAATGCTTGATCCTTTTGCTAGACGTATACAAGCCGCAGAAGAGGCGTTAAAGCCTTTTACAGATGCTGTTGGAGCAGCGAGGCAGAGTGCTGAGACTTTTGCTTCAGCTAGAGAAAGGCAGGGAGAACAAGCAGTTGGAAGGTTTCAAATAGGAAACGCGCCTGCTAGAGATATTTCATATAATCAAGCTGGTGTAGAACTCAGTGAAGCTAGACAAAGAAGAAGGGGCTATGAAGCTCAAAGGTCTAAAACAACCGATCCACAACAAGTCGCTAGATTAAACCGTTTAATACAAGATGAGTTGAATAATATATCTGCGATGAATGCTGTGAGGAGGAATCTTATCGCAACGTTTCCAAATTTACGCACAGCTGTTGAAGGAGAAATACAAGCAGCTAGAGCTTTGGCTACTGCTGAAAGACAACAAGCTCAACAAGCTAGTAGTGCTGAGAATTTGAAGAAAGACCAGCAGGCATATCAAAATATTCAGTCAAAAATTCAAACTGCTGGATATATAGCTTCGGCAGGAGCGCCAATGATCGGGCAAATGATAGCGGCTAACATGCCTGAAGGAAGCGAATCTGGCCGAGCGGTAACTGATCTTACTAGTGGTATTGGAAAAGCCGCACAAGCCCTATCAGCGCTTCCTCCGCAAATAGGCGCTCCTGTAGCGGCAATGATGCTGACTGCTTCGGCCTATAAGATGATAAATAAAGATTTATATTATTTTGATGATTCTTTGATACTTAGCACAAAGAGAACGACTGAAAGCGCAGAAAAAACTGCAAATTCTTTGTCTTCGCTATCTACTGCATCTGAAAATTATCAAAATGTTTTAAACTCTACATCTTCATCAGCGCAACAATTACTTAATGCTCAAGAAGATCTTGATAGAGCAATCTCTGATCTTTCTACCACTGCCCCAGAATTAGTCTCAAAATTTAAGGGTGCTGGATCTCCTGAAGAAAGAAACCAGATATTGCGCGAGGCCCAATATAAAACTCAAAGAACCAAAGCTGGCGCTGAAATGGCATCTGGAATCCAAAAAGGTTTTGCGGATACTGCTGATTTCGGGGCCGCTAAATCTTTTTTCTTCGGTTTTGGTGGTAACACAAAAGCAAAAGCTGAAGAACAGGTAAGATCATCAAGTAGAGACATAATGAATCTTCTTACTCCAGAGTCTAAAGATATAGTGGCTAAATCGGGAGGAGATACAAAAGTTTTGATAGAAGAGCTTCGAAAAATAAGCCCAGACATGGCTGATACATTCGAACAAATGAATGAAAAGCAGCAGAAGGCTGACCCCGGAAAAACTACTGGCGTAGATAATATCGCTAAAGAAGTCAGCGCTCAAGCTGCTTTAAATAAGGCTAAAGCAGAAGCCACAGCAGAACTGGAAAAACAACACGCCGCAGAAATAAATGGCAGAAAAATTCAAGAAAAAATAATAGATACTTTAAAAAATCAAAGCAGCCAGCTTGAACGTTTTAAAAAATCTCTTATGGAGGTTTCTGTTGGAATTGGCGGAACTTCGCGTCTTAAAAATCAAAATAAATTGATGGATGTATTTGGCACTGTAAATGATCAATTCAATGCAAATTTACAAAATGATGCAAAATCAAAGGCTTTACAAAACATAGAAACAAAAAGCGCTGGTTTAGGAATCGGCGGGAACGATAAATCTTTGTCTGCAATACAGGATTTTATAGTTGGATTGGATATGACTGATTTTAAAAAATCAAATACAGAAATAGCAAGTAAAATAGAAGATTTAAAGACAGAGCAGATTAGTCTACAAGGAAAGCAAGACGAAGGCTCAAGAAAGCAAGCTGATTTGCTTAGTGAACAAATCACTCAATTGGGAAATCTTAAAAATGATACTGCAAAAATGGCAGTAGAGGCAAAAAATCAAACTCAAATGCAGAAAATTATGGCAAACATAAATTCTTCATTTGGAGTAAAAGGAATTGAAGATAGAGCGGGAGCAAGGCGGGTGCAGACTGATTTTAGACAGGGAGGAAGAATGGCTAGAAGCGCGAACGGTGAAGTTGCAGCAAGAGGTCAAATGAAAACGCTTGACGCTTTGACTGCTGGGCTTGGTGGTATAGAGCAAATCCCGCAAAAGATGAGGGAAGAAATGGCTAAAGCTTCTTTGTCGGGAATAGAGGCTAATCTTAACCGAACTGTTGTACCAATGATGAAACAAATGGGTATAAGTGTTGATGCTAAAGAAATTAAAAAAATGGCAGCAGATCAGGCAGCAGCGAGATTTAAAACGCCGGAATACGCCAAACAAGAAGCGGGAAGAATTGGCAAAGAAAATGTAGATAAATTTGCTCCAGCTTTTGAAAAGGGTCTTTTAAAGACTAATGAAGAGATAAAAGCTGTAGAAAAGGCGATAACGGCACAAGATAACATTTTAAAAAATTTACCTAATGATTTTGCAGCTGCCTTAGCTAGAGAGATGGAAAAAATTGACAATGAAAAAAAGAAAAACGCAGAAATAAAAGACACCGGCCCAAGCATGGCTACAATGCAAAAGGGCTTATTTGCTACTTCGGCAGGCGCGCTAGTATCGGCTGGATTAATAAAGGGAATTCAGATTTTTAAAGGACGAGGCGCGGCAGCAGCGCCGGGAGCAGCAGCGACGGGAGCAGCAGCGACGGGAGCAGCAGCGACGGGATCAGCAGCTAAGGGAGCAGCTGCGGCTAAAGCCCCTAGTTCTTTGAAATTTGCAGAAACAGCTTTAGAAGAAAACGCTACAAAAATTCAATCAGAAATGAATCTTTTAGATCAGCAGACTCCGCGTACTAGAGAATATAGAAATACAAAAGCAAGGCTTAAAACGGCTCTAGATAAGACTGGTAAATTAATGTATGATGCGGATGCGGCTGCGTTTATAGAGAATAATTCTGGGACTGCTGCCAAAGGCGCAAAAGTGGTTGAAAAGCAAGCAATACAGGCCAGTGAAAAGCAAGCAATACAAAAGGCTGGGAGTCAAGGGCTTCAATCCTTAGAAAAAGAAGGAAGCAAGATGGCTCAATCCCTTTCGAAAGTAAATTCTAAAATAACTCCAGCATTTGGTAAGATTGCTGGTGGAGCAGTAGCTGCTGGATTTGCTATTTTTGATTTTGCGGATAGAATAGAACAAGGACAAAGTACGTCTGAAGCTGCTACCGGCGCTGGGCTTACTGCCGTTGGAGGAATCGCTGGAGCTGCATTTGGAAGTGTTTTGGGGCCTATAGGTACAATAGTTGGAGGAGCAATTGGATCTATAGTAGCTGAAAAAGTTGGTGGCGCTGTAGAAAGTGGAGCTACTACATTGGGAACGTGGTGGGCTACTGAAGGAGGCCTTGAACAAGCGAAAAAGAACGAGCAAGAAGTACAGCAAGCTTCTCAACAAAAAGCTGATGCTCAAAATAGAAGATTATTAATAGGAAGGACTCAATTAGAGGGGGAGGATAAAAAAGCTGCAAATGAGGCAGATGCAAAAATAGCACAACTCGAAAAACTATTAGGCAATAATAATCTAAGTGCTGAAAAGCGCGGAGAATACCAAGCGCAGTTGCTGAACGCGACGAATGAACTTAATAAAATATTAAATAAACCAGCAGAAGAAAAAGCGAAAAAAGAAGAAGAAGATGCATACAAAAAACAACAAGAGGCTCAAGAAAAACAATTTGAAAGACAAACACAAGAATCTGTAAAACAAGCTTCTCAACAAGCTGCATTGCAAAAAGCTGTTCTTGTTGAACAAGCAAAAGCAAAATATGGAGCATCAGACAAAGATGCTGAAAAATATGCTAACAGAGAAATGGGCGTAGGTCAGGCGCGAAATAGAATGCAGCTTGCAGGGCAGGAAGAAATGGCTAGAAGACAGGAGTTGGCTCAATCAAAAGCTATACAACAGCAAAAGTTGAGTGAAGAAAAAAAGAAGGCTCTGTCTGGGAAAGAGTATGGTAGTGAGGAGTATAAGAGTATTGAGAAATCCTATTCTGATAGGGCAAGAGAGATTAGGGTTGCCACAACTACTCAAGAAGTAACAGCTGCTTCTGCTGGCGCGGGAGGAAGAGAAAAGGCTCTAACATTAGCAGAAGAAATAGTTGGCGGAATAGCTGGTGGAAAAACTTTATCAGACTTATACGGCTTGATTGAAGGCCGTATTCCTGCTTCCGGTGGCGAAGCTCCTGCTGCCGCTGGCGGTTCCAATCAAATCACTGTTCCAATTAACTTAGTTTCGAGTATGACGGCTGATGAAGTGAAAAATCTTATTAGTGCTGCTCTTTCTGAGGCAGGACTAATAGACTCTCTGCCCACTGAACTTGCTAAATAATAATATAAAATATGTCATTTCCACCAAACAACCAAGGAAAGTACACGGGATTGATGGGTTATGATTTAACCTATGAATACTTTGGCGAAACTATTCCTTACAAGCTTGTCGAAAAATACTCGTATGAAGTTTACGACATGGATTTGGTTGATGTAGGAGATGATAAATTAAAACAAGTTTTTAAAACATCCTTTGCAGATTTGTTGAATATATTTAGTGGAAATATAAATATAACATCTTTATCTTTTCCAAATAGCAATGATGTCAAAGAAAACTTAATCCAATTTCAAAAATACGAAATCGAATTTGAAGTAAGAAAAGGTGGCTCTTCGACTGATTTCACTTCTGATTTTGACGATTACGCTGGCGTAGGTACAAAAAATTATGGAATAGATGACGTAATTAAAAGCGGCGTCGATTTATTTAATTTTTCAAATAATTTTACTTTCAACTTGGCAGATGACGGAACGAAGGATTATACTCATGACATAAGTTTCACTTTGAGGACAGGAGAACTTGGTTCTGATTTTAATGGACTTAGGGCTTCTGCTTCGCAAATAGCGTCAGGACTGTTTTCAAAGCAAACAGGTGTGGGGCCTCATTCATTTTCTGAATACACTGGATATTCATCAACTGATTCAAAACAATACAATTCTGAAACATTTGATAGTCTAAAAAATTCATTTTCATTTTCTAAAAGAAGAAAGATATTACCTAGTGGAACTTCTTCTTACAGCTTTGATGCCAATTATTCTTTGAATTACGCAGAAAATGGAGTTTATTCTGTAGAAGAAAAATTAAAAATCTATGGAAAATTAAGTTTCCAGCAAGCAGTAGATGGATATTATAATGATTTAAAAAATAGTTCATCTGGAAGATGTCAGGATTTTTACGATTCGTTTAAAAATGTTTTTTATTCTGGAAATACTTCTGCGGTGGGGGGCATATTGAATGGAGTAGATATATCTAACTCAAAAAACATAATTCTAACAAAAGAATCTTTGGTCAATAATGTTCCTGATATAACATTAGAAGCCACACTTTCTTATACAGACGATCCTAATTATTTAGGAAAATTTCAAGTAACTGAGGCTTTATCCTTAAACAGACAAGACAATGGTTATTTAAATATAGATCATTCTTTTGATTATGTTGTGTTGACGGGCATAAACTCGTTGAATTTGGCATCTATTTCAGACATATATGGACAAATAAATTCAGATAAAAACTCTTCACTGGCTACTTGTAATGATTATTATAATGGAATGACGGGTTACTATTTAAATAATCAAGCCGTTGGAAATCCTGCATTAAAATTAGCGTTGACAAATACTAAAATTGACGCCCCACAAAGAGGTAAAAATTATAAATTATCTTTATCTTATACAAATGATGCAGCTTTAAATCCCGAGTATTGGAAAGAGGTTCTAAAGATCGACTCGCAATATACTGGCAAGTTCACAAAAATATCATTCAATACAACGAAAAATTATCCAAAGAACAATATATCTGAATATGTTGTAGTTAATAAACAAGATAGAAAGTCTGTTTTAAATTATTCTTATCAGCAGCAGGAGGCAACTGTTAATCACTCTTATGACGGAAATTTAGTTAGGTCTAGCAATATGTTAATTGAGCCTATTTTGGGCGTAGGAAACGATGAAGCGGCTCATGCTCTATTTAAAGCCTCAAAGGAGAAATTCTTGAATGATAATTCTTCTGATTTTAATAATCATCTTGTTGATTACAATAATACAAATTTATCTTATCAAATAAAGTCTGATAATACTTTCAACTCGACTTTCGATTATCGATATAATAAGAAGAAGAAAACTTCTCCTACAAGCAATATAAATATTATTGGATTATAAAAATGAATGTTGTTGTCAAATATGACGGTGTAGAAATCGTACCTCCTCCTTTTGTGAGCAGGAGTATGGAGGCCGTTGACTATGGTAACAGGTGGGGTTACGCGACAAACATAGATTTAAACGGATATTTTACTGGGGCTTATATAAATACTGGATCAATAAGTGGGTTTACTGGTATATTCAATAAATCATTCAAAGCTTTACAAGTTTATGACGAAAATGGTGATATATTTTATGAGCATAGTGGCTGCGTAGTCGTTTCTGCGAGCGTTAGTAAAAGCACGTTTTTTTCCGGAAATCCGATGCAGTATTCCGTAAAACTTAAAGCTTACGATGTTCCTAGCGGTGTTATTGACATAAGTGACGAATATTCGTTCAGTGATTCTGAAGACGGATCGACGACTGTTTCTCATAAAATTTCGGCAAAAGGTATAGGGATAGATAGACAGCCTGCTATAAATAACGCTTTCGCTTTTGTAAATTTATTGACAGGGAAAATGCCTTATGCGCCTATTTTTGTTGGAAACAGTGGAGCTAAAGCTGTTCTTTTAAATTTATCAGAATCTGTAGATAGAGTAAATTCATCTTATTCAGTAACTGAAAACTGGAAATATACAACGGGATATAATGAGCCTTATGTAAAAACATTAGTTTCTTTGAATAAAAACGATGATTTTGCTCAGGATTATGTATCTTTAGATTTTACGGTAAATTTTCAAGGAGATAAGTTCTCTGACGATAATTATTATCAAAACTTTGAAAATCATGTGGCTAGCTATAATTATGCAGATGATTTGACTGGTAAATACGGGGTTGATCAAAATGGCATTGAAGATATATTCTTGAATACTTTTTCGATAAACAAAAATAGTGGTGCTAGAACTTATGACTTGTCTTTTAGTTTACTTTCTGGAAATAAAGATAAATTAAGTGGATATTTTGAGGATTCTATTTCTTATGACCTTGATGCTATAAGCAACAAGCGTACTTATTCTCTTCAATCACAATTTGTATGTTTAGGACCGGCTCACTATAAAACTGGAAGACTTGATCTATTTACTGGCACAGAAATAGCCGCTGATTATGGATCGCTTAGAAATTATAGTTATTTAACTATTAAAAATAGTAATTTATGGGATAATGGATATTCTGGATTTAATGGTTTATTGAATCCTACCCCTATATCTTATACAGAAAATTTTAATAAAAAATTAGGTACATTTTCTTTGTCTGCTTCTTATAGTGATGAAGATTATATATCCAACAGTGTTTTGTCTTATAATAGCGGAGATTTGCCTATTTCATCTGGAAAGGCAGATTATTCTTTTAGTCTTGAACCTGAAAACTGGATCGTGAGACAGTCTCCGTCAGCAAATGTAGAGGGATTGTTCCTTTTGCAAAATTTAAATGTAAAAACAAGAGAAAAAATAAAAATAAGTTTAAATGCCATAAATATATCTAATCCAACTGGAGCGATTGGTTATACTGGTTATTTAAATAATATCTTAGAAAATATAAAGTCAACTTGTACCGGAATAAGATCTTTTTCTCCAGCTTTAAATTTTTATTTAACTGAATTTTCAACAACTGATAATATAGGTAAGAATATTTCAATGAACGCTTCTTATACATTATCGGACGCTTTATCGACGCAATTGAACAATCAATGTTTTATTGGGTCTTATGTCGGCAATAATTATACTAGAAAAGCGAGCGCTAAATACGGACACTAATTTATATGGGAATAAAAAGTCATTCAGAATGTTTGTCGGTTAATGGAATAAATACGGGAATTATTTCCTCTTATTTATCTTTTACAACTGGCAGTGGATATTTTTGTTCGAATGACAAGTATTCTTTAAACGATCAAGTGATATCTGGATTTCCAGTGTTAGATTTAAATTTGGGGCTTATAGTAAAAAATGAAGGTTCCAACCAAGATAAAATATCTGGAGTTTTCAATGGAGATGGACTCGTCAAAATTGGAAAAGATGTCGATTTGACAAATACTTGTTTATATTTGGATTTCGAAAGTTCTTTCTGTTATTTGCAAAATGAAAATAAGCAGGGGGTTGTTTTGATTTCAACTCGTCCTTCTGGACATCCCGAAAGTGGATTTATAGTTGGAATAAATAGGGCAGGACGTTTATTCGCAGAATATACAAATTCAAATGGCGTAGAAAAGTCTTTTTCATTATCAAATGAGATAAGTGATAAGGCAATTATAACTGTAAATCAAGTGGGATATAGTTTATCTTTGTCATATAAAGATTATGAAACTGAAACTTTAAAAGTAGTGAATAGTCCTGTAAATGATTTGGTGACAACAGATGAGTTATACTTGGGCGGCGATTTTAACTTGGAAGGAACTAATTATACTGGATTTAGTGGAATTATAAATTCTTTTGCTTTATTTAGTGAATCTTTGAATGACTCAGAAAGAGAAACTCTTTGTGATTGTTCTTTTTCTACTGGATTTTATCAATCTCAAGTCGGCAGCTATATAGAAAATCCAATAACTGGATATTCTGTAAGTTCCGTAGATCAGAGCGGAATTGCTTCTTATTCATATATATTAACCGAAGAAGACGGAAAAGATGTTTATATATCTAGTGGAGTTTCAGGGCTTTTAACGTCTTATGATTCTTATAATTACCTAACAGGAGAGTCGACTTCTTATGATTTAAGCGGTAATATTGTTGGGTATGACTTTTCTTTAAAAGCAGAAAAATCAATTAAAAAATTATCATTTGTATCAAATGCACAAAGCGGTGACTTTATTGAAATTATATCATATAAAAATGCTGAATTGGGTAAAAATATAAATACATATAATTTTAAACTAGTTAGGGGAGATTATGATAACGTACTTCTTTACCATAACGGACTTCTAAACATAGAGGGTTTAGATTTTTTTGTAGATCCCAATGGAGTATTTACTGATTCTGGAAATCAAGGTTATGACTCAACAGACTACTTCGTTTATACTCCAACAAATTCCAATATAATAACAGAGAATTATACTGGGCAGTTTCCATCTGGAGTTGATGGACATGTTTATATAACAGGGGTAAGTGGTACTGTTTTAACGGGTTATGATTTGTATTTTAACGGACAAAGACTCATAAAGGAATATGATTACACAACCGGCTTGAGTGGATCATATGAATGCGTCATAATATACTCTGGAGAAGTTCCAGAACAAGACTTGAGTTTTTCTTCTGCGCTTTCGTTCGTTGAAATAAATAACATAGATGACAGATTGGTTCAAGTAATTGAATGCACTGATTCGTGTAATAATTTTGATTTGACTGGTTATACCGAAGATGTATGGCTAAACGGAGTAAAACAAGCTAAAAATTTAAATTATACTACTTATCATGAATGCTCGTTGAATAGTGGGATTTCTCAATATGAGGGTTTAGGTTATTTATTTTTTAATAATAACACTAATTATTTTAATATATAATATGGCTAATGTTCAATTAAATGGAATTAGGGTAGTGCCTGTAGGTAATAGTAGATTTACGTCTCAAAATTGGTCGAACAAGGGCGCTGGTTACGCTTTTGGTGGATACATCTTCAATGTAGATGTTTCAATTTCTTTTAGCAAAGAGCCTTCTACGATAAATATAGATATAATATTGGATAATTTAAAAAATGATTCTAACGATTTTAAAGACCCAATAAATCAAAATAAATTTGATATTTTACAATCCGATTTAAAAATAAGCAATACAAATGGCGAACAGCTTTTTGACATTTTTATTGAAAATTCTGAGTACAAAAGCTATATACTATGGTCTTATAAAGAAGAAATCTCAGATAAAAAAATACTAAGAGTCGTATTTAAAGACTACTCTGCTATTTTAGACAAAATATATGTAGGTATTTATAGGAGAGACAGCTTTGAATCCGAAATAAACAATCAATGTAATCTTGTTGTTAATTTGCCGACGCAATGCCTTAATTGCGATTTTGAAGAAGACAGTGCAAGTATAGGCAATGTACAATGGCAGAACACATGTTATGTCGGAAATTATGTAAATTATGGAGTAGGAAACAAGTGGCCTATTTCAATACAGTATCCACCACAAAACTTTAAAAATTATAGAACTTCATTATTTGCTTCGACTCAATATGGAAGTCTTGGAGATCCGGGATGTTTTAATTTAAACGGTGGGTATGTTATAATGGGAGCCGAAGAATTCACCGATCAGTATTGTGGAACGGTTCCAGAGGTCAAATATTCTTTTGGGGAATTGATAAAGGTGTTAGAAAATTATGGTTTTAATTTTCAAAAAGCTTTCGACAGATTTAAAAACGCTTTTTCTACATCAGATTTAAATTATAGACAAAATTATAATGGTACATTGAGGGATGTTCTTGGTAATTGGTGCGCTGACTACGCTTTGGATTTTTGTTTTAGAGATAAAAGTTTATTGGGAATAGATTTAAATGCTGCTGTTAATATTGGAGAGATTGTAACTATAACTGATATAAATACTCCTTTGGGGCAGAAGTTTTCTGTTGGTTCTTCTGCGGTTATTACGTCTTATAATTATGAGACTTCATTAAGTAATACTTATAAACAATCAGTTATAACTCAAAAAGTATTACCGAATCAAAATATAAATAAAACAAAAACAGTAAAGAACAGAATCGGCTTTTTGCCGATGCATTCTTTGAGTTTGGCTCAAGAAAATTATAATACAAGTGGTGCTATAGATTGTTATGGCAGAACAATAGTCAGACCAAAATATACTCATGATTTAACATCTTCAGAAAAAAATACGAGACATTATAGATATACGAACAGAACATTTGAAGAGATAGATAAATCCATAGCTTTGGGAAAATACAGCAAGGAATTAAGAGATATATATGTCGGTCATAGAGTTTTAGATAATGTTGACGCTGGAAATAGTGATGGTATTAAAGCTAATTTTAGCGCACTTGGATTTAATGGCGTAAGAGAAATTGTAGAAGCTGATCTCAAAGAGGATATTGTAACCTTTTTTTTACATAAAGATACTGATATAAATAATGATTTAAATTATACGCCAGCTTATTATAGAACATTTATCGGTTTTTACGATCAACAAGAACACTCTGATGTTACGACTTGGGAGGGTAGCTGTGCATCTTCTATGTATAGGTATGGTTATTTGGTTAAAGGGCCGAAAAAGTCTGCCCCATTTATAATTCCAAATTACCTTGAAACATCAACAGTTAATAACACTTCTACTTTTCCTCTTTACGCTAGATCTGTTACGAATGATCTTTCTCCCGGAGCAGATCAGTATTTTTATGATAAAAAACTTCCCTATATAGATTCTATAGCAATGACCGGTGTTATGCCTCCATCTAGAAATTATGATATGTTTATAGCTGGCATTGATAATGAATGGGGTACAGATTCTGAGATATTCCAGAGGGCAATAAGTTTTTCAGATGACATATCGCAAGCGTGTGCGAACGCTCAAGGTTTGGATGTTGATAATCAAATACACAATAATCCAGTGGCGAACGATATAAAGAAACAAAATTTTTCTTTTGACATGTTTGTTCCGAAATTTTTCGATAATCTGGAAGAATATCTTGACACTGATGGATTTGCGCTCAGTGAAATGTTGGCTACTGGACTTGTTGGTACCGATATGGATCAGGTAGCAAAAATAGTCCTTAACAAAGATGGGAAAACAAGATCTCAGTGTCAAAAGGTTTTTATATGTATAATTCCTGATACAAGAAATCATTCCTACTTATATCAAAACCATCCGAACGCTATTTTTTCATTTGAATACGGCAATATAGTTCAAAACCAGACAATGAGGTTGAATTTAGTAGAAAAAGATAGAGAAGAACGCCGTCGTTTAAGTTTGACCATTCCGAAGAATTATTGTGATAAAAGTCTAGAGCAAGACGTATCTGAGGCTTTAAGATCTGGATTATTGTCATCTACAAGTGATTCAGAAAAATATGGGTGTACATTTGATAGTTTAAGAGAACCTACATTTATAGGTTTTTCAAGCGGATATGTATTGAGCGGAATGAACTCTAGAAGTTTGAACGTTTCAATCACAAGAAATCCTTTGAACCCGACTCCAAAGTGGGCAAAGGATTATATTAATATTGCTGGAAAAATGCAAAAGATACCAAGTGAAGATACTTTTCAAATAGCTCAAGCCATCGACGACGGATCTTTGATACCTTTGGAAACGCTGACGAAAACAGCTACAATTGTATATCCAATCGAATCTTTTAATATAGATGAAAATTTATATTCTGGAATATTAACTACAAATATAGAAGCAAAAATTGGCAGCGTTTCTAAAACTGAAATTTATGGCGCTCCTCCAATTTCAAATCAAGACTATACGTCTGTAAAAATTATAAATAATACTATTGAACCAAAATTAGATCCTTGGTACGACCCACAAAATGGATTTTTGAATTTAACTACATATATAGATAATAATTCTATTTCAAGTATAACTGATATTCAGTCTTATCATAATGCCATTGAAAATATAAATCTAAAAGAAGTACTAGAAAAAGAAGAAAAAGTCGATGTTTCTGTTGCTGGATTTTTGCCTGAAGACTTTTTGAATTACTGTGTGCCGGAAAGCGGACTTGTTAGCTTGTCTTACGCTTTGGGGGAAAATGGTTTTACGGCGAACGCCTCTTTTGCTAATAGACCTCCAACTCTGCCGAAGCAAGAAACCATAATGAACAAAGTAAGAGCTTTAATAAAATAAATGAAACTAAGTGGGCTAAATTATAGATCTATTCCTGATAATAAGTCTTTGAAATTTGTTTTTCAAGATACTTATTTGGACCCTCATACGGGTTCATGCCTAATAGGGTTTTCAGGGGAAAACTCTTCTACTTTATTTACTTTAGAAAACGGAAAACTTTTTGACCCTTCTGGAAACTTCATCTTTTCTTGTAAAAGTGGAGATTTTTTTACTTTGAGTGGAAAATATAAAGAAGAGTCGATTGAATATTATGTTAATGGAGAACAGATTTCGTTGAATTTTCCAAAAGAAGATTATTTTATAAATAATTTATATACAGAAACGACTGGATGTTATCTTAATTCTAACATCAAATTATATTTGGAGTCAGTGTCTATGTCGTTGTCTACTCCAAGCAATATAATTCCAAATTCAAGCGGATTGTTTACACTGACAAATAATTCTGATTATGATGTTTATGTATTTGAAATTGAAAATAATTTTTCTGCTGAAAACGTACAGATTCTTACAGGGAATTTTAGCGGAGTAGTATCTGGAAACAATTCAGCGTCATTTTATTTATACGATAACGCCCCCGAGTTTTCTTTGGCAAAAACTACTACAACTGTTTATACAAATGCTGGAAAATTTTCTTTTTATAACGAAATAAATAAAAATAAAGAATCATACGGGCTTACGGATTTTATATCGACATCTTCGATTCCTGAATCTATTAGTTTGAATTTTAATGGTTCTACTGGAGAAAGTTCATTTGAGTTTTCTCCGTTTTATTTAGAAACAGGTGTTTCATTTTCGTTATCTTATATTAATTATGATACTGGATATAATTCAGTAAATAAAAAATTATTCTTTTCTTTTAGTCCTAGCGGAGACAATCAATACGAATTCACTGGAAAATTTTTAACTGGTTTTGAAGTTCAGGAAAGCGGCTGTTATTATATTCAACCGTCTTATTCTGTTTTAGATTATGGACACGTAGAATCGTTGAATTTTAGAAGTGGAGAAAGCTCTGGGTTATTTACTTATTCTTGCGGAACGTCAATACCATTTGAGTTGAGCGGTAATGACGGGATCGGTGCTGGGGGTTCTGGGAATTTATTATTAAAATTAATATATTTACCACCGAATCTTTATAGTGGCACCAAATTTTATATTCCCACTGGTTATTCGATTATCGATCAAGGCACTGGATATACTTCAAATCCGTCTTTGATACTTAAAACAGGAGAAATAAGCTCAGAATGTTTCGATGCTCCAGCAGTTAGCGGAGAGAAGTACGGCGGAACCTACTTTAGAGAATTTACCGGAAATGGACAAAGAACTTTAGACGCCGGATATATAAATGGACAACTTACATTTGAACAATCTGGAATAACTGTCAGTGGGATCGAATATTCTGTATACGGAGTCAAGGGCTTTAATTTTTATAATATAGGATCTGGATATAATCAAGAAAACTATATACCCGCTTTTTCTATAATCCGATCCGAGTCCGACTTATTTACTGAAATAGCCTCTGTTAGCGGCTTTAATTCTGAGTCAACTCTAGCATTTAACTCTAGTGGTGACTATTATGACTTTTCTGGATATTGGAATCTTTACACTGGTATAACTGGGCTAGAAAAATGTACTGGTTATTATGGTGATGAGGTTGGATTTAGTGGGCATATAACTCCAACTGCAAATCAAAATAATATCATATTTACTTTAGGATTCAATCAATTATCTAATGATTTTCCAATAACTGGATCTTTTAAATTATGGACATCTGGAGATGAAAGTAATAAAGAAGAATATGCTATACAAACAAATAACAGCTTTCCTACTGGTAGTGGATATTTGTATAATCCACCTGTAAACTCTGGAAATTTTTTCTTATTATTTCCTTAACTTAAAATTTTAATGACATGAATAACGTAGGAAAAATAAATGAAGGGCAAACGGCGAGTTTGCGTAGAGAAAGACTGCACCAATATGGAAAAGAATACCAAGCCATGATTGTTGCTAATGCTGGAGATCCGGGTATTCAAGAGGATTATGCATATGATGTTCTGAGTAGATTTGTAATAGCTTTAATTTTGCCAACAGAAAAGTTTTTAGTAACATATCTTGATTTTATTAAAAACATAGTTTTAGTAAAACGTCCAGAGCATTTATGGATAAAACCTCAACAGCCGTTACTACAAACACAGGGTAGTCTTCAGCGGGTGGATACAGATAACCATGTAAATATTGGCAACGCTGGTAGTTATTCAACTGATAATATACCTCAGATAAATAGACCTTATCGACTTGGAGAAATAATAACTATAAAAAGGATTACTTCTCCTTTATATCTAAACAATGAGTTTTTCAACAGTTATTTTACGTATGATTCAGTATCAGACAAGCTATATACAAATAGTCAAAATTTAGCACTTGATGGGAATAGCTCTTCCGCGCTAAGAAATTTGTCTGTATATCCATATGTCGTTCCGTATTTCGATTTTAACTACAAAAATAATATAAGTTATAATGATAGAAAAAAATCAAGCATTGACGCTGTACCTATTAGTAATAGTCCTTCACAAATGCCATTGAGCCTATGGTTAGATCAATTTGAAGATACCATGTTGCAGGAGTGTAGGACAGACAATCTCCCAAATAGGAGCTATTCAATGTTTGATAATCTTTCATATTTGTATGGACGCTCACTTAATGCTCCAAGTACTACTCATGCCCAGTGGAAAAAAAGATATTTGGATTTCAAAGGTCAACATCAAAAAATTATATTTAATACTCTCGCATATGAGGATGTTAATCTAGATAACAAAGCAAGAATAAAAGACTCATGTAGTCCGTTAATCGTGGCGGCACCACAGAGCTTTCCGACACCAACACAAAAAACATTAAATACATTTACCTTTAATCCTACGTTTGTTAAAATAAGTTAATTATAAGTTGTGATTTAACAAAAAATCCCCGCCGAAGCGGGGACTGGTCTTAAGTCGTCTTCTGCCTGACGGTAGTGACCAACTACGTCTTTTTACCCACGAAAGAAGAAATGGGTTTGAGTTGTGACACTCAAATTGTATTAGTTATCGACTAATCTTTTTGATGCGACCAATCAATTCGAAGATTTTAAATCCGGGAAGATCGCTTACGGAATTCAAATCTTTTGCGTTTGGATAGTTTTCCTCAATGAGTCTTTTATGCAGCATTTCCCAAGTCACTTTTTTCTCATTCATTACATCAATCAGTGCATCAACTGGAGACGTAGAGGCGGCGGTGCTGTCGATACTTGCTTCTACAGTAGTATTATTTTGTAGAACCTCATCAAAAGCTACTACATTGATTCGTAAAAAGTTTCTAACACATCGAACAAAAGCTCTATTTTCTGCAATTGGACCTAAGTATAAAGATCCAAATCCATGAGTATTTTGAAGACTCGCGTCTCCAACAGATGAAAACGTCACGGCTCGGCCTTCTGTTTCGTAATTTGGAATAAAATCTATTTCGCAAGAAGAAACAACATAATCTGGAGATGGAGATACATTCTTATATTTAACAGAAGTTACGCCCCTTAAATATGCCAAATATTTAATTCCAGAAAGAAGAATTAGAAGATGTTTATCGTCAATTTTAGATACATCTGTTTCATTTGTTCTTTGCTTGTTTGGAACAAGGTGTTCCATTTTTAGCATTTTTCTCCAGTTTATAGTTCCATCGTCTGAATAAACGTATTGAAAATCTGGAGAACAAATGAGTCCGTACTCATTTCTTGAGATTAACTTTGGAGGAGTACACGTAATGGATTCTTGATTTTCTTCTGACATATCTTAATGTAATCTATGTTTTAAGTTGTGTCAATGTTTTTCTACAACATAAATAAAATCAACATCTTCGCTAAAATCGTTTTCGTTTGAAAATTTCTTCAATTTACCAAATTCACATTCAGATTTGTTTTTGTAATCACTAAGAGTATAGTAAACTTTATTGTCTCTTACGTAAACCCTGTTTGTTTTATAAAATGCGTTTTTTGAATCAATGTTTAATGTATTTTGATTTATTGCAGTAATATCTCCGATATGATAAAAAATTGCTTTTTTCGATTGAATTTTCTCTTTATTACAAATAAAATGAATATCTATGCCGTAAGATTGTACAAGTTCTGCAAATGAGGAATCATCAACATTATCTATTCTATAAAATATACAAAATATATTATTTTTAAATAATTTTAAAATATTTTCTTGAATTGGTTTGCTTGTTACTATAGAGCATTTATTTGTTTTTAATTGCTCAAATAGAATTTGTTCATTGTGTTCAATGTCCATTCTTATTTCCATAACCTTTTCTTGGGGGAAAGGGTATACAGAACTTGGGATGTGAGAATAAATTATTGAATTTGAATATTTTTCTCCAGAGAAAAGAGTTTTTATGTTTTCTTGTTCAAATCCCAAAAGTTTTAATACTGAGTTGTAAATAGCTTCTGGCTTTATTAGCTTAACTGTATTTATTTCTTTTTTTGATACGGAATAAGGCTTGAAGTCTGGTAAAAGTTTATAAGACTCAATGTTGATTATGTCTTCTTCTTTTGAGAAAAATGGTCTTGATATTTCGCTGTAGTTATCTGTGATGGAGACGATTTTCTTTTTGTAAAATGACGCAACTTGAGAAACAAAATCATTTACCCCAAAATGAAGTTTGGAATTTTTTATGATATAAGCTATTTGATTTTTATTTAATAAACCATTTAAGTGAATGCAGTTATTAAACCTTGCGTCATTTAGGCTACCGATCTGAACTATTCTTGTATTGCCTTGAGTTTTTTCTGAAATTTTATCAATGACTTCTTGCCAATAAGGATAATTTTTTTCTTGGTTTTCGAATGGAGCAAAAGTTATATAGTTTTCTACTGGGAGAGGAAAGAACTTCTCATAAATATAAGGTTCAGATATCTTCACTCCGCATGTTAAAGCGTAATTTTCTAATGTATGCATATTACTTTAATGATATTTGTAATTTATCTTTTCCATTATGGATATAGTTTTTAATTATATGAGCAGAGATATGAGGTGTAAAGACGACTTCAAAAAAGCCTTTATTTTTACCTTCTCCTTCTAAGTTGGAATATTTATTCATTTCTTCTGAAAAAGGTATAACTTTATGAACATACGGATTACCACTTAAAATATCAAAGTTTTGGTTTTGCGCTGCGACATATAGATTGCAGTGTGGATAAGTTTTTTTGATGTTTTCAAACAATGATGTTGACAAAAATACGCTTGTTGCGTCAGTTGGTATAACGTATAAAATTCTACGCCCTTCGTCATCTTTATCTAGTACGTCATCCAATTTAAATGGAAACAGTTCTGAGTTTTCTTTTAGAGCTACTTGTTTGAAGTAAGATTCAATAGCTTCTCTTTTGACTCCTTTGGCTAATTCTTGAAGCCAATACTTTACTCCATCATCTTTTTCGTCAATGTGATTTTGTTTTAATATGTTTTTGTACATATCAATCAACCACTCTGTATTGTTTTCGATTTGAGGAACAATGTAATTTGGATTCCTGACTTCTTCCTTTTTATCAAAGCTATATTCAGAAAATGGAGCTTTATCTATAAAATCTTCCAACTGTTCACAAATAGATTCTGTTGAAAAGTTTTTAATAGTCCACTCTCTTGCTTGCTTACCCATTTCTCTTCTTGCGGACTCTTTCATTGCAAGAACTTTATTTAAATTTTTTGCAATAGAAGAGGGGTAAGTTGATGCTTTAATAAATTCAGTTTCATGCTCTCTGTATTCCGACCAGTCAAGTGGGAGAGATCCAGCGCCTTCCTCGCACATTTCTTCTCCACAAGAATAATTTGTTACTAGTGTTACGAGTTCAGCGAGCTTGGCTTCTTGGATTGGAATCTCTTGACCTCCAGAAGTAAATGGATGACAATATACGTCCATTAAATTATAAATTTCATTCAGCTGAGACTCAGTTATTCCAAATGCTGGACTTGTTGTAACACAGCTTTTTTCAGAATTGCATTTTGTGCATTTTTGTTCCTGACCTGTAAAGTTTTTGACTGAATAAGATTTACAAGTTTTGCACACGTAAGTTGTCAAAATATCTTGATGCGGAACAGAGTACTCTGATGCGAGTTTGTGAATATTCCAGCCTTCACCCCAATGAGTGTGAAGAAGTAGGTTTGATTTAATTTCCGGGTTGTTTTTCTTAAAAAGAGAATATCCTTCTAAAAGATTAGGGACAGACTTTCTTAACTGATTTCTGAATACAAAGCCAATTACGAATGAATCAGAGTTGATATTGTTTTCTTTTCTCAAGCTCTTTCTTTTGTGTTCTTCTAGTCTATAAAAATGTTTTTTTTCTACTGCTCCATGAAGCGTTTTAACATTAGTTGCTCCAGATTTTTTCATTGCTTTTTCAGCAAAATTACTCCAAACCCAAAAGTTTTTAGCTTTTTTTGAAGCTTCAATTGCTGAAGGCAAAATTGGAAGGGAGTCTAGGGTTGTCCACAAAGCGCAAGTAATTTTGTCATACCACTTTTTTTGAAGTGCAAAATCTATGCCCCAGATATCTTGAATAGCAATATATACGTCTGGCTTTTCAGAATTTATTACTTTATCTAAAAGGTGATTTCCATAGTTAGCGGCTCTTGCTACTCTTGGATCTTTATTTAAGGACATCAACTCCTCTTGAGAGGACGGCAAACATCCAATTGATTTCCAAGGCGTTCTATTAACTCTTGGGTCAGCTTCGACAACTCCTACGCAATAATGAATTAATTCATATTTATCTTTTTGATAAAGATTCTCTAAAATAGCTCTTGCGTTTCTTCCGAATCCAGTCTTAGCCAGACTGTAGTCTGTCATTATTACAACTTTTTTCTTTTTCATTTAGATTAAAATGCTACATCTTCTTCACTGACTTTATCTTGTTCGGGGGATTGATTTGGATTTTGTTTCTGAAAATTCTTACCTTCTTCCTTGGGCTTTTCATATTTGAAGATTTCGCTTAGTCCTACGGTTAGATATTCTTTGAGCATTCTTAATTCGTTAAAATTGAATCCAATGCTAAAACTAGCTTTTCCTGCTGGGGTCGAGTCTTGCTTGTTGCTTCTGATGATTTTTAATGAATATCCGATAAATTCGCCTTCCCTGAGATACTTTTCAAAAAGAATTTGAGATTTAAAGTCGCTAACATCTGAATTATGATAATTAGTAAAATTTGTTTCTTTATCAATCGAATTCAAAATTCCGCACGCTTCTACTATATTGAGTTTGATTATAGCTCTTTTTTGAGGATTATTTTTGCTATCTTTAAAAGAAGCCACCTTTTTTTGATCGTTCCAAGAGTGTTGTTTTAAGATTTCAACAAAAAAAGCCTGTTGAGACTTGGAATACCAAATCTGACATGCTGATCCGGTGTTTTTAGAAGTTGGCTTGTATATATTTATCATATAAGTGTATTATATTATAGGCGTTTTTAAGGTTTTAAAATGAGTAACGGCGGCAATTGTTATAATGAATTGACTGGTTCTGGAATACAATATTCAACGGAACCTTTAAGTAGTAATTATTTTAATGGAAATATTTCATTCGTCGCTAATAATGATAAAAGCGGCATTTACTTATTAAAATCTGGTCAGACTTTGGTGGAAAGCGGTAGTAAGGTTATAACCGCTAGATTGCATTGGTTGGATATTGCTAACCCGTTACATAGACCATATATATACGGCGGGGGCGATTTTTTAGAAGATTACTCTGGAAACAGCTCTACTCCTGAGTCTCAAATTAGGGCAGATTTAATTGATTATTTGTCGGCAAATGATTATCCGTCTAAATATAGAGCATCAGCTTTATTGTCTTTTGCGGCTCCAAATTTTACAATTTACGAAACAAATCATGGAAAAAGTACAGGAATTGTTGGAAAATACAATTTTTATCACGCGACATATCCTTTTGGTAATTTCTCTAATTCTTGGGGTGATTTTTTGTCAATTTCTGAATATTCAGAAGGTGGCTCTCATGTTCAAATAGCGTGCAGAGATTTAAGTAAAACGGATAAAAGAGAGTTGTACGGAACCCCAACGGTTCCATATACTCTTTCTGCTCTCCCTTATTACGCGAATACTCCTTCAAAACACATATCTTTATCTCCCCTTTTTGATCCTTACATCGAATGTCCAGAAGTACCTCCCAATCCATACAGGTTTTCTGAGATAGAATTTGATTTAATAGGAGGAACTTCTTCTGGTGGGCAAGGGGGGAATTACTACAATAATAATATTATTCCGAGTTCTTTGGACTATATACAAAAAGTCCTCACTTCAAGATATAAAGTTAATGATGATGGAATTATAACTGGATTGCCAGATGATTATATAAATAGGTCTGGTATTGAGCAGGGCGATGTTGGATTAGATAATAAACTTAACTCTGCTGTGTGCAAATCTCTAAGCATGGAGACTAGAATTTATCCAGAAAGAAAAGGGCTTGAAAATGTTACTGAATATACGCCGATTTCATCACCATTTCAGGGAGGATCTGAATATCCAAGTTTTGAAAGCTGGAGTCCTTGGAATGAGTGGCATTTTACTTTCAAAGGAAACGAAAAATTTTTGCCTTATGAAGCTGGGAGTATGGGTTCTTTTCGTCAGTCAACAACTTTCGGCACTCTGATGGACGGGATAAATGGAGACTCAGATTATTGGTGGGAAAACAGACAGTGTCCTGAAGTTGTTGATTTTCTGCCTTGGACATATGGAGCGACAATTTACGATTGTCCAAAAGATTATATGGATATTCCATATCATAGCGCTGTTGGCAAATATGGTTTTTATGGGGTTAGATTTTTTAATACTTGCAAGGCTCCTTATAGAAGGTACAATAGCACTGGTGAATCGGGAAGTTTTATTGAAATAGACGAGATAGACGTAACAGACGTTGGGCAAAATTATGAGTTAGGAGAATATGATGATTCTTATGCTGGTTATGGGGATTACGATGAATTGATAGCTTCGGCAAAATTAGAAGAGCTGGCAAATAATTTAAATCTTACTGACCCCGTTGGTTTTTTGTATAGAAATTATACCGGTGGATCTCTTACCGCAAGTAGTGAGTGGAAGGACTTAACAGGATATAATGATAAGTTTTACGATGCATTCACTGGTTTAATAACTGGTTTTTCGGATGTGGTTGAAGTTTTCGATATACAATCTGGAAATGACCACTTAGATTCAGTTCTGTCACAGCATTTTTATAATGATAGATATTCTCTTTTAACTGACATTAAATATAACAATCAAGAAAAATACAAAGAGTTCTTAGAAAAAATACAGTTGAGTCCACGCGATTCCACTTACGAAGATGCTTTTAGTGGATTTTTAGCCAAATTTTCAAATTATATTGCATTAAATAGCAATGGCAATATAGATCAAAATTATTATACGAATCAAATTCAAAAATTAAAAAACAGAATAGCAACAAAAGCTTCTTTATCTTTTACTTATGGTAAGCCTGTAGATTTATACCCTCTTAATACTATTTATTATTCTTTTGACGAAGTGACGGGATATAAGGGTACGGGTTGGGCTCACAGAAATTATGGGCCTTCGGTAAATGAGTCTAATTTACCAGAGATACAAAGGAGATATTTTTATGGAACATATGGAAGCGCGACAAACGCTTTAAACAAACTACAACATATATCGGGTAAAAGCGCTGCTTTTTACAAGGACAATTTTTATATTGGTACTATTTTAAACAAAGACTGTGTAGTTGATGACTACAAGATACGTTATTATGGAGCTAATGGAATTGGTTTTTACCCAACAACTAATATACCAATAAATTCTGCGGTACAAACGACTGGTAATTTCTTAGCTGGTATGCTTGGCTATAATGAAATAGGAGAGTTAACAGATGGCTATACTTGTTATTCGCCAATTTTTGTTCAAAATCCCAAAGACGTTTTTGCAAAACTTGGGCAAAGTCCGACGTTTAGAGCTTTAGCTGTTGATTATCACACTTTACCGGAAGATAAAATAAATAAAGGATATTCAGAAATAGATTATTGGGCTGAGAAATTAAAAATATTAAAAACAAATGGATCGTATAAATACCCTATGAAATATAAATGGGGTAGAATTCCAATAGGAAGTGCGCAGCAAATTACAAGCGGAGACTATTTTACAAATGATGTTCAATGGGCGAGCGCTGATGGTGAGTGGTGCTGTCTTGAAGGTGGATCCGATCAAGATTCAGAAAATTGTACTTTTATACATCCTGCCCAATGCAATCCTCCTTTTACTGAAAGTTATAATAAATTTTCTCAAAATTATAAGTGGCTTCAAGGAATAAAAAGTGATGATGAAAATTATCTTTATTTCTGTTTAGCATCTGGCAGATTCGGCATACGAAGCAGCGATCATTTTAGGTTAAGAGCAGAAAAGGCTATTTACTTTGATATTTCTATAATGAATGGGGGTAATGTCGCATTGAATGCTGCAAATATAACGTTTAAATCGTTAGATTTAGGATCAGGGGTAACTGCGACACCGATTGACGGTAATAGGATAGACTCATATTATGGAATAGTTCAAGATAAATACGTGATTCCAGAAGAGAAAGTAAAAGTAAATAGATATGTCAGGGCTGGTCAAAGTAATTTGTTATCGTATGGAGAATATGGAAATTATTACTATAGGGGAGGTTTAAGAAGCTGGACTCCGCAATATTTTACTGATTCCAAAGGGTTAAGAGTAAGATGGGGGGCTCCAATTGAATATGGATGGTTGCAGAAATATAAAATTGAACTTGATGATGAAAAAGGAAGGTTATTGTACGGAGTGAATCATTTGCCTGTCTATGCTGGAAACGGCCTTTTTAGGGGAGGTCTTCAGATTAATGTAAACATTGACACATCATCACAACAATTTAGTGCTGTTACTAACGCAACAAATTACTCTTATCTTCAAGGTATAATAAATTTAAATGATACGATTGGTCTTTTAGGAAAAAATCTTACAAGTTATGGGCAACTTTTTATGCCTCCAAACTTTAACTTGGGTTATGGAAACATGGATCAATTTCATCAAAACTTAGGAATAATTCATTCGCCTTTGGAATCCCAGAGTGATTATGATTTTATAATCGGTTCAGATCAAAATACTGGAGATATGTGGAGAAAAACTCAGAGTAAGTTAAATTTGACCACCGGCTCTTCTTTGGTCGCTGGAGATAGGGAGAATATTTGGGTTGAGGCTACATTATCAAGAAACATGAGTTATTTTGTAGAAGCTAGCGCAAGATTTTATACTTATTGCAATAGTAAAGCTAAATATAATGTGCCTAACCACGCTTTTGTGGCTCCGGGACTTAGATATGGTGATCCGGGTTTTCAATATTCATGGCTGGGTAAGCCCCATGATATGTATTTAACTAGAAAATCAATGTACGGCCCTTACGCTTATCAGTGGAAAGTCAATAGGCACAACAGAGACAGAATGGGAAATGGAATTTCAGAGGGTTTTTATTCTTATATATATGAAGATAAATATCCTATGATGTATGATAATCCAGCGATTTATGGATTATACGGAAGACATTCATCAATTACTCCAATTAACGCCAATTCAATTGATTATATAAATAATGTCAGAGCTTATACAATGCCTAACACTTGGGGGCTTCAAGGACAGACAATAGGAGTTATGTCTAATCGCGAAGATGGTTATGGTTGGGGAGAAATAAGGCAAGAAGGATACACTACTCCGTGTGCGCCTGAAAGGATTAACGGAAATTCGGCGGGAGATGCTGTTAATATAATGAGAAATTTGGCTCACGCAGGAGATTGGGCCAGTTATGAAGTTACAGGCGAGCAGTTTCCAACTGTAAGATACTGCCATTATTTAGAAGAACTCAAGAATTTTAGTTTTGATGCATCCACTTACAATTGTAACTCGAAAGACGAAAAAGATGGTTTTTGTTTTCATCCTTGTTTGAGTATTGGGTATTCTTTAGGAATGACTCCCGGTGGAAAATCATTGAATTTTTTTGATAGGAATCAAGTAAATGGAAAAACGATTCTCAAAAGGCTAACATCTTTAAAAAGTCAATCTTATAAAGAATATGAATTTAAAGATTCAGAAACTGAATTTTTGGGGCCAGAAAATTCTTATTATTCAAATAAATATGCAGACGAGTATCCATATGTAACAGGTGTTTGGCCTGATAACCTTGAAAGATCTGAAGAAATAAGCCCGTGTACTCCCGGAGCTACAGATCACTGTAATTATAATACAGCTGTATTAAATATCGGAGCGCTTCAGGGGTTTGTTAATGGGTATTCGAATTTTGCAAAAAAGGTGGTTCCACCGCTATTAAGTTCAAGCGCATATTAGTAATTTAAATATTTTAAATGAAAGATTAGTCTTTATATTATAGATATACAATGATTGAATTTGAAGAACAAGAAAATTCGTACAACGACCAAGGCTTCGCTAGAGCTTGTGGTTTTGCCGTATCTTCTGCTTTAGCGGCTTTATCTAATGGTGATTATTATACTGATAATTCTGAAAATAGAAAAAATTTAGTTCGATACCTGTATTCTGGATTCGCAAAAGACGCTTTTGATGAAAATAATTTTCTGTCTTATTACATAAATATAGATCAAACTCAAATAGATTCTTTAACATCGCTCGCTTCTTTTGAGGTTGGGTCTATTTATGAAGAGGTATTAAATGAAATAAAAGACACATACGGATATGATTATCTTCAATCAATGTGCGTTGTTGGATGGCTTTATGGAGGATATTCTACAAATTCTCCAACTGGATATATTTCAAATGCAATTAATTATTCTTTATCTGGATTAAATAGTTATAATAAATTATCTTATTCTTCTTTGACTGGTTATTTAGCTGATACAAGATTTTTTGATATAAGAACTGGGGCGTCAGCAGAAGGAGAAAAAGATTATAAAGCTAATTATTATTCTTATTCTTATTTTGATTTATCTCCATCTTTCAATACAAAGATAAATACTCATAAATTAAAAGATTCGGCAACTCAATTTTATTCTATAAGTGGAGAGCTTTACTACTCTAATCCATACTGGTCAGATATTCCAGAGTGCGATGAAAGCGTAAATGAGTTATCATTAAACGATAGCGAGCCTTTGATAATTACTGGCAGGCAAAGGGTTACTCCTTCAAGTTTTCCGTGTATTTCAAAAGATGATTATTATCTTCCGGTTACTGGAAATAAGTTTTATAGAAAATTTGCTGATGGTCCTTATGCTACTGGAAATTATACTTCCTCAGTAACTGATTATTATCATAATAAAGACAAGCAACATCTTCATCCTTCTGACGCAAAGGCTGGAATGGCAAATCTTTATGATGAAAGTGGACTATTTGTTGGCTTGCAAGCAGTGGATGCGTGTTATCCTGTATATAATCAAATTTTAAATCAAGAAGTTCTAACTTCTCCAAATGGAGATAATTATTTTCATTATGGTGGGGATGGTGTAACGAGGCAAGCAAACTTCTTTACTGGTTATTACCCCTACACAATAAATACTGTGCATGGACCTGTTTCTTATACTTATCAACCAGATATATATGGAGAATTTGGAACTGAAGTTAAAACTTCTGTATATACAGGCATAAAATATGTTCCGATTACTTTAAATAAAAATCATTGGTCGGGTTGGGCCAAGGATGTATTGACAAATCTAATAATAGATGAAGATAGATATTATGATTTATCAATAAATTTATACCCAGATATAGGTGGATTTGATATAATAAAACAATCTGAATTTTTAGGAAAAATAGACGGAATAGATATTAATTACTATTCTGGTGAGGTATGCGGTCCAGCCAGAAGAAGTATTGTACAGGCAGTGCCAAGCATAAGTCCAGCGGACGTTTTATATCCAGACGAGTTTCCAGTTGTGGGATTTACTCAAGATTTCTCTTCTAGAACTTTCAATAAAAATTTAAAATTAGGTATACAGTTCGGGAGAATGGTTAATGTGAGAGTGGATCCAAGGGGGGTTAATGAATATTCGTTTCCATATAATGACCCTACTATTGTAACGAGTGATTTGATTTGGATAACTGGAGAAATGGAAAAAGCTTCAAATGGAGAAAATAAATTCTACAATCCTAGTTCTCAGGCTCAAGCGAAAACTACGGGTTCATATAGAATAAATTCTAATGATTATACTGGCTCTGGTGTAAATGATTTGAATTTAACAAAGTCTTTGTCTATTGGGAATTATTTTGAAGGTTCTGGGGTGAGCGGCGAATATTCTTACGATATAAATGATGTCACAATTAAAGACTTGGATATTAATTATGGTTTACGCGGGGTTACAGGGATTTTAAGTTATTATAGAGATGGAAGCTCTACTCCGTTTAAAGATGGAGGAACCAATTATCAATCTTCATTTGGCGCAACGCTAGGCACTGGCCCTAGAAAGGTAAAATATATATCTGGGTGGAAAAAAATAGGCGAGCCTGCTATAAAAATACAAAAACTTTATTATACAGATAATGTAGGTTTAGATTTTGAAGAGTACACGGGTTATGCGTTTCACCATTCAAGCATAATTAATACTTTAGGGGATACTGGATTTTCTCCAAATTATGACGATATAAATGGTCCGGGTGAGATGCCTAGTTTTACAGGTTTAACAGACGCTGGATATTTTCCGATATATAAAGAGCATAATTTTTTACATTATCATCCTAGATATTATAGAGGCCCATATTCTTCTGCTAAAAAGAAATTTTTATATCCAAACGCTCAAAATGTTTTTGGAAAATATTACGATCCGCAGTTAGGTTTTCCTAATAAAGTTTCCATTACTATAGAAGTAGAAGAACACGCCGTAAAAGAAGTTTATGAATATGGATCTATAAACTCTTCTTTAGAGCAGGCGCAAATTTCTGGAAGAAATGTTGAGGACATGTATTTCCCGTCTAAAATTTCGTCTGGCGAACAAAGTGCGTGGATTGGAGACAGAGAATGGGTTGGCGCAGACTATGGGAAAGAGGAATACGTATATAAAGGGAAACCGAATTTTGTTCAAGGGTATATAAATAATGATGTAAATGAGGGCGTTTTTCCTCCTTATTATACTTCATTTTATGAGAGTAATCCTCCACTTTTACATCCAACATACGAAGGGGGTGAAGTGGTTTTGTTTCAACATCCTTCTTATCATGGAGTAAATTATGATGGGCTATGGACAAGAGGGAAAACTTATACAAAAACGATTACATGTAATTATGTAAAACCAGCATTTAACGTAGAAGAAAGAAAATATGACTCTTCGATAGTAGACTCTATTTTTACACCTTTAAGTGGGCAGTTAAAGTCTATTAACTTTGAATACCCGGATATTTATAGTGGCGCAGCACCAAGGCATTCTTATTTAGCTGATCCGATTTTCCATGAAAGGATGGTAGGAGTAAAAATCAATACTGGGGTGAGTGGTTACAAAACTATCTATGAAAAATTAGATTCTGATACTGAAGTAATATATGATATTTATGAACCAAATACTGGATATTATACGGGAGACATTTCTTGGACTGGAAGTGGGTTTTATGAAGGATTTTTTACTGGTGTGGATGCGGTAGTGACAGGATTTAATCATTCAAAGGGGCTTAATGGTGATTCATGGATTGGATTTAGTTCTTCTCCTTGGCCGACTTATATTGACGCTACTACATATGATTACGCTGGATACTCGTCTGGTATAGGTGGATATAATTATTTAGCTAAATTTACATGTGCAAGCGTCAATCCTTATACGCAAGAATGTGAAAATGAGTTTGATCCGACTCACCCATCTAGCGAAGAAATTTTGAGCAGAAATACAAGGGAAGACAATCAGATATTTTTAGTTAATTTAAAGCCTAGTGGAATAGATTTCCATGTCAAAGCTTTGACATATTTCCCTAACAATTTTAGAGCTTCCTACAATGATTTTGATGTTGATTATCTTGACAGACTTCCAAGATGTGATACTTATAGTTTAATGGAATCTTGTAGTTACACTGGATTCCATACAAATAATCTAACAGAGTCTTTGTATGTAACAGGAATAACTGATATATTAGGTATAGCTGGACAAGAATACAATTTCTCTGGAAAAATAAACTCAGGAATACTTTACCAAAGACCATCTGGTACGCTTTGGACTTCAAGTGATAAAACAGAAAATGCTCTGCTTGACTGGCAGTATCAAAGTGGAGGGTATTATTGTAAATGGAGATCAAGAAGCTTTTTAAAAATTAAAGTAAATTCGATCTCCCTAACTGGGTATGGAGATGTTCCTTATGATGTAGAAGATGTTGTTGAGCCTAGCGGCTATTGTGATGTGAGATACGCAATGCAGTATGAAAATCTTGCTGAGAACCCAATATATTCAGAAGGAATACAAGTTAGAGAACAAAACTCAGAACTTTTCTATAAGTTCGCAGGAATTTCTCAAACCCTTAAAGAGCATGGTTTTCAGTTCCCGGTGGAAGCAAATGAGTTGATTGTGGGTCTTCCGAGCAAACAATATCAAACGATCTCTAATCCAAGACTAATAAATGAAAATGGCCCCTATTATAGAATAAATACTAATTCTAAAAATTATAATAAATTTATAATGTCCGCTACTTCTGACTATGCTTATTTTAATAGTGCAACAGAAATGCCGATGTATGAGGGTACTTTGACGCCTGATTACTATACTTACCCCGGCTCGTTGGTTTTTTCAGCCGCTCAAGGACAAATGTTCCCAAATGGGGATATTAATCCTGATATTACATACTCTTATAAAGTTGAGAACCAAAGACAGTATTATGATGGAGATTTGGCAGACTCGACATTGAATCCAGAGCTAACGACAGATATTATAACTGCGGCTTCTTATTCGAACAAACCAGATTCTGTAATTGGGCCAGCCGGAGCATCTCTTTCTGAGATTCTTAAATTCTCTGGAATCAGTGTTTAAGATCTGAAAGTTTTGTATATATTTTTGCCGATTGAAGAGCTACGATGTCGGCAAAAACCGTACTTTCATCCATTTTTGTTCCTGAGATAATTAAAATATCTTCTTCTACTGGTGGATTTTGAAAATCTTCAAGGTAAGCTTCCATTTTTTCATTAAAAACCATTACGTTTATAGAGTCTGTTTCATCTTTGGCAAAAATTTTCAAATAGGCGGATCCTTTTTTGGATTTAGCCTTTATCGTCTTACCATTTACAAAACAGGCAAATTTAACCTTAGTTCTAATAGGAAGCTGTTTAATTTCTCTTATATTTTTAATATCTTCTACTTTATCGTAAATACCCTTCAGAGAAGAAGAACAGCAATATCCAAGAAGCTTGTTTTCATACCACCAATTAGCTAGTTTTTCGCTTTTTTTGTTTAGATTGTAGATATCTGCATACGACTTCGATTTTGTTTTAATTGTTTCAATACGAGAAGGCTTTATTAGATTTTTTCCGTTTTCATCTTTTAATTCTTTTATTTGATTTAAAGTAGACACGATATTGTATTCATTTTGTGGTGCGTACTTCATTGCTATGATTCTCTCCCTATCGGTGAGCGTGTTCCATAGCTGGCATTGATAGACGGTAAAGCTTCTTGAATTTTTAAAATCTTCAAGAGTTCCAGCTTGAATCAATGCGGAAAGTGTTCCGATATCAACCGAAGCGTCTTTCGCCGCCTGAAATAGTTCAAGCTTATTAGCGTGTTCCAGTTTAAAGTTTTTAAGTTTTTCAATCTTTTTCTCAGAGATGCCTCGTATCGATAAAAGACCGAATCGAATATTATCACCCTCAATACTGAAGTCCTCTTTTGATTTAATTAAATGAGGAGGCAATAAATTTAGATTAAACTTATACATCTCCTTTTGAATTTTACCTATTTCTTCTATTGAGTTTGGTTCGTGCTTGCTCATTTTAAGAAGAGAAAGAAAAAACTCTTTAGGATGTTTAAATTTTAAATAAACGGTAATAGCGCAAAGGGCAGCATAACTAATCGAATGGGATTTGTTGAATGAATAATTTGCTGACGCTTCTGCGACTTGCCAGAGTGTATCTCCTATGCTTTGATCCAAGCCTCTTTCTTGGATTTTATCTGAGATCTTGGATTGCCATTTAGCCATTTCTTCCACCTTCTTTTTGCCAACGCATCTACGAACCTGCTCCGCATCTTCAAGAGTGAAGCCAATATGATTGACCATCTTCATTAGCTGTTCTTGATAGAGGCATACTCCACCAGTTGGCTTCAGAATGTCATTGAAGAATTCGTGGATGCTTTCGTAATCTCCATTATTTGAGTATTTTGCATATTTACCAATATACTCCAAAGCTCCCGGTCTGGCTAGCGCGAGTACTGCGCTTATCTCTTCCAGACTTTTGGGCTTAACCTCTTTGACTGTCTTGAAAGCAGCTTCCGCTTCAATCTGAAAAAGGCCATGCGGACTATTTACATCTTGAAGGCTTTGATAGATTATTGGATCATCCAGATTAATTTCTGTATATTTGATTCCAATTGATTTGCATACGTCATCGACAACTGAAACTCCGCGAAGACCGAGTACATCAAGTTTTACATTGAGTAAAGAAACGAAATTCATATCAAAGCTTGATACTATCTCTTTATCTGAAGATAGTTCTGTTGGACATGTGTCTTCAAGCTTGCCAAAAGAAACAAGAATTCCAGAAGGGTGTACACCTTTATTTTTAATAAGATCTCTGAGTTTCAAAGCTGTATCATAAATCATTCGATTTTTATCAGCCCATTCTTTAAACTCTTGTACTTCATCGTACGCTTCCTCAAGATCTTTTGTCACTCCATATTTTTTGGGAATCATTGAAGTAACGAGAGTCATTTCTTGTTCTGATTTTTCTCCAATAACTTTGCCGCATTCTTTAATTAATAATTTAGAGCTAAGAGTATTAAAAGTTAAAATTTTTGAAGTTCTGCCAGCAAATTTTTGATCTAAATACTTTAGTACTTCTGGACGACGATAATAACAAATATCTAAGTCTACGTCGCACATCAAAGACCCGTCCAGATAAGTAATTCCGTCTACAATTTGTTTTTTTGCTCGCACTTTTGAGACGAAACGCTCAAAATAGAGTTCGTAACGGACTGGGTCAATTTTTGTAACACCAATAAGATACAATACAAGACTTCCAGCGGCAGAGCCACGACCAAGACCAGTAGGAATGCCATTAGTATTACAGTAGTTAATAACGTCCCAAACAAGAAGAACATAATCAACAAAGCCAAGATCTTTGAAAATTTCAAGTTCATACTTTACTCTTTCTGCATACTTTTTATATTCTTCACTATTTTTTTCGAGTTTAAGATTAAAAAACCCTTCCAAACATAAAGCTCTTAAAAATTCATAATTTGTACTATCGTCTTTTAGGCTGTATTGTTGGCGATATTCCTTATCCACAACGAATTCTGGCAACCTTACTCCATGAATCGGAATATCTACTTGAGAAAATTTATCTTCGAAATTCATATTATACATTAATCTGAAATTTAATTTTATTCCAAAGTTGTGCGTTAACTTCTAAATCGTACAAAGCATTATGCAGCTTAGACTCGTCAAAGTCAATACCATTTTCTTTAGCGCACACTTTTAGATTTGTCTTAACTCCTTTAACAAAGCAATTCGACAATTTATATTGATAATTAATAAATTTTTCTTTTCCATCATATTGGACATTGGTTTTTATACCCTGCATGATAGCTCTTGTGTCTATAGACTTTTCAAGAACAAACCTCCAGTCTTTTTTAAACATTTCATAAAGACCTCTAATCAAGTAGATATCAAATCCAAGAAGATTGTGGGCAATGATGTAGTCTGCGGCTTGAAGATTTTCATCCATTTTGATGAAAGCTTCTTCGACGCTAATTCCTTTTTCGTCAATAGTCTGCTGAGAATAGTGATTTATTTTGGCTGCTTCTTCTGATATTTTGATGCCATCTTCTTGAGGCCACTTAAAATAAATATCATGAGATGAAACAGTTTTATCTCCTACAAGATTGAGTATAGCTAATTGCCAAGGTCTATTAAAAATAAGAGATAAGCACAGGTTATAAGTTTCAAAATCAATGAAACAAAATTTAGCGTCTTTTTTAAATCTAAGTAAATGTCCGTCCATATTAATTGTTTTGTTGTTTCCAGCTTTCAAAACTGAATTGGTCACTGCACATATGACTAAAATTTGGTTTGTTTAGAGTGGTGCGATTGTGGATACAGCGGAATGACATATAAGCTCTAAAATCTTCTTTTTTATTATAATAAATGCTTTTTGTATTTATTGTCTCATAATTAAACTCTTTAGCAAATTTAATTACCTCTTCTTTAATCAAGTGGTCGAATGGTAGAAGGTTATCTTCTATTGCTAATTTTGGTTCGTTAAAAAGACTTAAAAAGTCAGGAATGCATGATGAACACTTAAAATTGTTTTCATCTATGAAAGAGTCGTAGAACGGAATGACTAGCTGTAAATTTTTAAGATCAAATTTTGAAATACTTTTTCTATCTAACCGAGGTTCATAATAAAATCCGTCTTTTGCAGCAAGAGAATAGATTTTATACAACTCATTATAACCCTCAGTATTTTTAGCTAAAAGAACTATTTTACTGTTTCCTTTCAAGCTGGCCTCATTTTTTGTTTCAATATCAGAAGTAGTTGTAAATCTAAGGCCGTAAATAACTTTGGTATTAAATTTTTTACTGTTAATAATTGACTCAAGAAATCCGCTAATGGAATCCTCCACTAAGAAGAAAGTGGAAATGTCGTTCTCTTTACAAAGAGCAAAAATCGAATTGGGATATTTGTCTGTTGTTTTTTCTTCTGAAGATAAAGTCAGAATAGATCTTCCAATACTATAATGACTTTTAAAGAATGGCTGTACTTTATATGACATATTCTAAATATAGTATGGATTTAGAAATTCGTCAAGGATGTTTTATTGTGCGCTGGGCATCCAGCATACTCTCTCTTGTCGATGGTGTATCCCTGTTTAATTGCGCCAAAATCAGAAATTGAAAAAGCTGACTTTACCTGTTTGCCTTTTTCATCTAAAAGTACAAAATAATCATAAGGAAATTTAAATGCACAATGCCACATTAAAGTTCCATCTTTTTTAAGCTGACCTTTCTCTTTCGCTCTACCGCATAATAGTCTGCCATTAAAACCCTTACCTTTTTGCGGTTTATTGTTGGCTAAATTACTTTTTGCGTCAGAATAGGAAAAATTATTTATAATTTCATTTATTTTTTCAAGATAATGTTCGAAACCTTCTAATGTTTGATTTTCATATTTAACTACCTGTTCTGGGTCTGCTCCGTAGCGCAAAAAGATAAATGTTACGATTGGAACATATTCTGGATGAGTCTTCTTGGCGACCAAGCTGTATAACATTGCTTGGATATTTGAATCGAAATCGTCTCCGGTAAACTTCTGTTTACTGCTTTTGTAGTCATAAATATGAATTTCTTTATTCTTTTTATCAAGACCCCATTTATCGATAAATCCAGCAATATTGTATCTTGGCTCTTCGTTTACAATATTGAACTCATATTCTGGATCGAACAGTTTGACTCCCTTTGAATAAAAATTATGATTAAGGCCGACCAAAATCATATTATTAACCATATCGTATTCAGAATCTCTATAGATTCCAAATTTTTTCATGTGCTTGATAACAAGTCGATTAACCGCTTCGCTTCCTTCGATATGATTTTTCTTGACAACTTTATTATAATGATTCTTGTGTTTTTTATTTAAAAGAAGCTCAAAGATTAAATGACACACAGTTCCCTTCATAGCTCCTTCGTTTGGAGTGTCGGGAAGCTTTAGGATGTAGTTGCACCAATACATCCAAGAGCAGTTCTGTAGGGTTTTTATTCTTGAGGCAGAAATTGACTTGTATTCTTTATCCATAATTGTATTTCCTCTGGGTTCATTTCACCAAAGTCTTTTTTGCTTGGCAGAGAGACTTGAATTTTGCTTTCATCAAAGTAAAGCATTAAATCATTTGCCATTTTATACGCTGCTCTATTACCGACTTGGCTTTGCTCATCATTATTTAGAGAAACAAAGATTTTCTCAGCTTTAATTTGAATTAAAAATTTTATTATTTTTGGTGAGATTGTTGTGCCGAATGTAACTAAGACGTTATATATTCCCGCCTCAAATAAAGACAGCATGTCTCCAATACTCTCTACGAGATAAACCTCTTTAGATTTGTTTATTTCGTTTTTTGATAAAAATGCTGGATAACAAAATTCTTTTTTTGGTCCGATTATTTTCCATTTGGGGCGTCGATCTGAGTTTATAAGAGATCTCCCGCAGAACCCAATAATTTCTTTTTTGTGATTAAAAATAGGAAAAACATATCGATAAGACATTCTTCCATCAACCGCTACACCGCCTTCAAATTTTTCAATATTAAATTCAGAAACTCCTCTTTTACGCCAATAAAAATGGTTTTTTTCTAACTTAGAAAGCATCGCTTTGTCATAAATTTTAGGGATATCGATTACTGAGTCTTGATTTTCCTCAGAATCATTTGATGAAACAAGTAGATAATTTCTTTCTTTTAGTATCTTTTTTGCTTCATAAAGGTTTACTTTCTTTGAAAGAGATATTAACTCTTCGAAGTTTCCGCCTTTATTGTCTCTGAAGTCGTACCATAGCCCTGTATTTTTATCAATAGACAATACAGTATCATTGTCAGAGTCTCTGTATACAGGCTTTGTCCTGTAATTTTTCCCACAATCTTTTAGAGAATAACCTAAATCAATTAGAATTTCTCTTATAATTTCTAGATTTTCCATTTAGCCTCCAAAAACTACATTTACTGGATTATCGTTTTCTTCTTCAAGATTGTCATCTTGATTCATTGACTGGCTTGCCAAAATGTCCATCAATGAACCTCTATCTACAATGCTAAAGTTGTCGATGTCGAAATTCAAGTAGTTTTGAACGAGTCTTCTTGAGCCGTCTGGGAACTGTCTTTCCACTACGTCTTGATGACCAGCGGCATCTTGCCCTTGATAACGAGTTTTAATTGGTATCAATTTATGTGTGCCAAATCCTTGACCATCAACGGCAATTTCGTCAAGAGTTTTCCTTCTAAAGATCGCTAGAAAAGTACAGAACCACATTACGCGATCAGATTGAGAAATCGCGGTGGAGTCATCTGTAACATCGCCCGAATCCCTATTAAAGTTTTCCCCGCTTCTGTTAAGCTGAATGGCAGAAAATACAGGAGCCTTTATTTCTTCAGCAATTCTTTTTAGCTTATCAGTTTTTTCGCCAATAGCTTGATATTCTGCCCAGTTTTGCCCGACTTTTTCTCCTGTTAATTTAAGATAATCATAAATAATTAAAGACTTGCCTCCTCTTTTGACATTAGCCCAATGCCATCTTCTAATAACGCTGCATATCTCATCAATGTTTTTATTACCTACGTGTTTGTGGAACACTGGAAGCTTCTTCATTGTTTCGAGAGCTTTAAGCATTTTTTCTCTCAATTCTGGATTTTTATTCCAATTACCTGTTTCAATATACCACAGTGGTACTCCTGACAAAGCTGCCGCCGTGCGATATTTAATTTCATTTGTCATCATTTCGGTATCTAGAATCAATACCGGACAATCGTTGATTTCAGATACTTTGTATCCCAAGTAATCCAAGAAAGTTGTTTTTCCTTGACCGGGGCGGCTGGCTATAGCGTAAATGTTAGCGTCTCTCAAGCCGCCGTACATCCTGTTGAATTCTGGAAATGGCGTTGTAAGACCAATTTCTACAATTGGGTTTTCTCCCATGCGTAATATTTCGTTTTTAAGATCTTCAAAGAGATTGATTGGGCCTTCATCTATATTAAAGCCGTTCATTGTTGTAGCGTAAATAGCATCAACATCAGAAATGATTTTATTTATTTCTTCATTTTTATTGCTTTCTAGATGCGTATTGATCTTGGAGCATGACGCTTGAAGATTTCTTAAAACCCTTAGTTTAAGGATTTCCTTGAATGATTCAAGAAGAGCTTTTTCTGTTATTTTGTTAAAGGAGATCGCTTCAATATAATCTCCTATATCAAGCTCTCCCCTAAACTTGATTCCAAGATTTTTTATTCTATGCGTGAGGATTACCTTGTCAAGAGCTTTGCCTTCAAGGAGTAATTGTTTTATGGAAGAAAAAATTACAGAATGTTCATGAATAAAGAAGTCTTTTTCTGTGATAAAGCGGTCTATTTCTGGAAATAGATTTGGATTATTTATTAATCCGCCAATACTGTATTTTTCGAGGTCTAGTGAAAAAAGTTTAGACATACCATCTTATAATAGATGGTTTTTGTATGTAAGTCAAGTTCTATTTTTATTAATCTTCAAAATTTTCATCACTATCGTCACCTTCTTCAAGATTTTGTATTTCTTGATCTATAATTGAGCTTTCGAAATTTTCATCATTT
>Ga0222714_10000290_pt1 | contig 60216 bp, 53 predicted proteins | sample C33_3DmetaG_FD_165048 | JGI IMG/M metagenome (GOLD analysis project Ga0222714, IMG submission 165048) | Estuarine water microbial communities from San Francisco Bay, California, United States - C33_3D | ecosystem: Environmental > Aquatic > Marine > Unclassified | place: USA: California... | reverse complement strand
TTCTTCCTCAACGAGACCCGGCTCCGGCTGGATCTGTCGAACTTCGCGACCTTCGGATCGTTCGCGAAGGCGCTCGGCGCGCACGGGATCGGCGCCGTCGAGGTCGTGCGGGGGATGAATCGCTCCGAGTGGGCCCCCTTCCTCGCGAGCCTCCTTCGCCCGCCCTCGGGCGACGACCCGTTCGCCGGCTTCCTCGAGCGGCTTCGGCAGACGCAGGTCCGCCACGTCTTGCTCCGGCCGGCCACGAAGGTCGACGAGCCGGGGGACGACGACGAAGAGGCGCTCACCGCGGCGAAGCGCACCTACGCCCAGTCGGTCAAGGTCGCGCAGGACGTCATGGGCGACATGCGCATCGGGAAAGCCGTCAACGTCCGCAAGGTGAAGCGGGCGGTGCAGGGCATCGTCGACCAGGTGCTCTCGAACGAGTCTTCCATGGTCACCATGACGACGCTGCGTGACTTCGACGAGTACACGTTCACCCACTCGGTGAACGTCTCGATCTTCAGCGTCATCATCGGTCAGAGACTCGGGCTCGAGCGCGTGCAGCTCTACGAGCTCGGGCTCGGTGCACTCTTTCACGACATCGGAAAGCAGCGCCTTCCGGCCGAGGTGGTCAACAAGGCCGGCGGCCTGTCGGACGACGAGTGGGCGCAGCTCAAGGAGCACCCGACGGAGGGCATGCTCCTGCTCTTCCACATGCACGGCTTCGCGGACGTGCCGTATCGCCAGATGCTCATCGCGTACGAGCACCACATGAAGGTGGACCTGACCGGGTATCCGGCGACCCGTCGGGAGCGCCAGCCGACACTCTTCGCGCGCATCGTCGCCGTGGCCGACGCCTTCGACGCCGGCACTTCGGTCCGGAGCTACCAGTACCAGCCGTGGTCACCGGACGAAGTCCTGCGAGAGATGCGCGACAACCCGAAGCGAGGCTTCGACCCGCTCCTGGTGAAGGTGCTCATCACGGCGACCGGGGTGTATCCGGTGGGCACGCTCGTCATCCTCGATACGCACGAGATGGCGATCGTTTCGAAGGTCAACCACGACGCGAACCTGTTGCACCGGCCGACGGTGCGCGTCATTTCCGACGCGGTCGGCCTTCCGCTCCCGGAGCCGAAGACGATCGATCTCGCGCAGGTGGATCCCGTCACCGGCGCCCCCATCCACCACATCATCAAGACGACGGATCCGCAGAAGTACGGCATCCGCGTGAGCGACTACCTCTTATCGTGATCTCCCAGGCATTCGCGGCGCGTCGCGCCATGGGGTGTTCCGCCCTGGTTCCCTACGTCACGGCGGGATATCCGTCGGAAGACGCGACGGTACCCCTCCTCGAAGCGCTCGCCGACGCGGGCGCCGACGTGCTCGAGCTCGGCATTCCGTTTTCGGATCCGCTGGCGGACGGCCCGACCATTCAGGCTTCGTCGTTCGCCTCCCTCGCGAACGGCACCACCGTCGAGCGTGTGCTCGACGACCTCGCCGCCTTCCGCGCCCGGCGTGATACACCGGTGGTGCTCTTCACCTACCTGAATCCGGTGCTGCGGTTCGGTGTGGATCGCTTCGTCCGGGCGGCGGTCGACGCCGGTGCGTCGGGGCTCCTGTTGACCGACCTTCCCACCGGTGCGGATCCGGCCCTCGAGTCCGTTTTGATCGATTCCCCGCTCGACCTCATCCGCCTCATCGCCCCGACGACGCCGCTCGTGCGCGTTCCCGACGTGGCCCGCGGCGGATCCGGCTTCCTGTACTACATCTCCCGCACCGGCGTGACCGGGGCGCGTACCGACCTGTCTGACTCGCTCGCATCGGAGGTCGAGGCGATCCGGGCTGCCGTAGACCTTCCGGTCGCGGTCGGTTTCGGCATTTCGACCCCGGAGCAGGCCGCGGTCGTCGGCGACGTCGCCGACGGCGTCGTCGTGGGCAGCGCCCTGGTTCGGCGGCTCGCAGAGGAGGGCATCGACGCGGGCGCGGCGTTCGTCGCCTCGCTGCGCGCGGCGCTCGGCTGACGCGAACGGAGCGCGCGGCGGCGGAGGGGCGCACCGCGCCTTCGGTCAGGTTCCTTCCGCGAGGCGCTCCGCCACGCCGGGGTCGGGGCGTACGAAGACCGTGCGGACGCGGTCGGGTACCACGGCGCCGGGCGCCGCTCCTCGCGGCTTCCGGACGAATCGGCGCAGCGTCCAGTCGACCGGGACGGTGCCCGAGGTGCGCGCCCTGGAGTGAACGGCCGCGAGCGTGGCCGCCTCCTCCAGGTCCCGGGCCGGCGGGTTCCCGGGACCGCGCCAGCGCAGGATGACGTGCGCGCCGGCGGCGTGCCGCGCGTGCAGCCAGACGTCGCCCGGGGCGGAATGGCGGAACGTCAGGTCGTCGTTGTGCTTCGACCCGCGCCCGACGCGGATCTCCAGTCCGCCGCTGCTTCGAAAGGTGCGATAGGGGACTTCGGGCGCATCCTCTCCGCGCCGCCGGACACGTGTCGGGCCCGGCAGTGCGGACCGGACCTGCTCGGCCGAGACCGTGCCCGCGCGTGCCCCCTCGAGCAGCCCGGCGAAACGGTCCCGGGCGGCGTGCGCCTGCCGGATCAACTTCGGGAGGCGTTGGGCCGCGCGCTCCGAGCGGCCCGCACGATCGTACCACGCCGAGGCGTTCTCGTGGGGAGGCAGGGAGGGGTCGAGCGTGACCTCGACGGGGCCGCCGTCGAAGCCGGTGAGCACCACGGTCGACGCCCCCGGTCGGATCTCGGCATAGCGAGCGAGGATCAGATCGCCGACCGCCCGCAGAGCCTCGGGGTCTTCTCGCTCCGCGAGTTCGGCTTCGAGGCGTACGAGACGCCGTTCGGCCTGCGCGACCGTCCGCTCGAGGTGCTCCAGGAGCTCGGGACCGACGGCGAGCGCGGTCGGGGCGTCGCCGGCGGCGATCTCTTCGTCGGCGCACGCCGCAAAGGCGTCGAGCAGCGAGGTCACGGGGCGGGACGTCACGTCGGGGATCGGGAAGGGATAGGGCTGCGGCCCCCGGTCGGTGTCGAGGATCGTCGGACCATCGGAGGACCGGTCCTCAACGGCAGCCCGCCAGCGCGCGTGCCCCAGGCGCAGCTGCCCTTCCGGATCGCCGGCGGGGGCGGACGCTCCCAGGAACGCGTCGGCGTTCAGCGGAGACGTCCAGGCCATGGTCCGGGTGAGCTCCCGTGCACGCGTCGGCGGCGGGACCGGCGACAGGAGCTCGACCCAGGTGTCGATGTCGACGGCGGAGGTCGTGCCCAGTCGGGCGGAGGGCGCAGGCGGGGTCCACGCGATCCCGACGCGCGCCGGCCGCGCCCCCTCCCGCGTGCGTAGCACGTGGCGGATGGTCCGTTCGGGCCCCTCTGCAACGATCGCGTTCATCTGGTTGCCCAGGAGCTCGATCACGATCTCGTACCCGGGCTCCCCCGGGCGCTCGCCGACGAGTTCGAAAAGGATCATGCGCTCGTCGGGTGGCGCGTACACGCGCCGGACCCGGGCCCGGAGGCGGTGATCGCCCGCTTCCGGCTCCACCGCGTCCAGAACCAGGGGGTAGCCCCGGTCCGGGTGGAGTCGCCAGACCAGGGTGTGCTCCCGAAAGAAGAGCAGGAGATCGCGGGTGCGCCCGTCCAGGCGAAGCGCCCGGAGGCGAACGCCGCGGAACGTCTCGTCCAACTCCCGGGCGACGGCTCGGGCAACCAGGGAATCCCAGCGGATCGACATGGGTCGAAGGTAACCGGATCGACGGCCGCGAGGCCGCACTGGAGCCGGCCGGGTCGATCGGGTAATGTTGTCGCGGCGCCGGATGATCACCCGAGGAGTCGCATTGACGTTGCACCCCCTAGTGAGTCGAGCCGCGGAGGGTAGCCTGCCGGAGTGGGCCGTCGCGGGGGACCCGCGTCGGGCGCACATGGCGCGCGTCGCCGAGCTCATGGCGGCGTGGGCCGACGGACTCGGGCTCGACGCTGCGGCCCGCACCCGCTGGGTCGCCGCCGCACACCTTCACGACGCTCTTCGTGACGAAGACCCTGCTCTGCTGCGGGGGACCGTTCCGCCGGCGGAGCGCACGCTCCCGGACGCGGTCCTGCACGGGCCGGCGGCGGCGGAACGGATCCGCGTCGAGGGCGTGCTCGACGGCGAGCTGCTGTTGGCCGTCGGCTGGCACACGCTCGGGGACCCTCGCTTCGGTGCGCTGGGCCGTGCGCTCTACGTCGCGGACTTCCTCGAACCGGGGCGGACGTATCTGCCGGAGTGGCGCGCGGAACTCCGCGGCCGAATGCCGGACGCCCTCGACGACGTGGCCCTCGAGGTCGCCCGGGCCCGCATGGGCCGCGGCCTCGAACGGGGCGCGCCCCTGCAGGCGCGCTCGGTCGACTTCTGGAACGTCCTGGTCCGGGAGGCGGCGTGACGGGCCGCCGTGCCTCCGCCCCTCGTCGCGGACGGGCCCGCAAGAGCCGGCGCGGGCCGTCGCGCCTCACCTGGGTCGCAGGAACCATCGCGCTGGCGTCGACGACGTTCGTCGCCGGTGTCATCGTGACCGCGCGCGCCCCGGACGAGCTCGACACGGCCGAAAACCCGGTGAACGCGTGGACCGGCGAGGAACGCGTGCGTGTCGAGGTTCTCAATGCCGGGGGCGTTGCGGGCATGGCGGCCAGCGCCACCGATAGGCTCCGTGAGGCCGGCTTCGACGTCGTCCACTTCGGCAATGCCGGAAGCTTCGACGCCGGGCGACCGTCGGCCGTGATCGACCGCGTCGGGCGGGCCGACTTCGCCCGGGCCGTTGCGGCTTCTCTCGGAATCGATAACGTCCTTTCCGAGCCGGATCCGAACCTCTTCCTGGACGTGACCGTAGTGGTGGGAGGAGGGTGGATGCCGGGAGGCCCCGTCATCACGGTCGGGCCTGCCGACGATCCGCCCCGCTGGGATCCTCGCTCCTGGTTCGGGAGCTGATCAGCTCGCGGGCGCGAGGGGAATCGAAGTCACGAAGGGACGTGGACCAGGAGCGCGGTGCGATCGATGGCGAACAAGGGAACCAGGGAGGCCGCTCGTGAGCGGCGGGCGAGGCGTGCGGCCGAGTCACCGGGAGACCCCAACTCCCTCGTAGAGTGGGCGAAGTCGATCGTCATCGCGGTGGCGCTCTTCCTCTTCCTGAGGACCTTTCTGGTCCAGACGTTCGTGATCACCTCCGGGTCCATGGAGGAGACGCTTCTCGTCGGCGACATGCTCCTGGTGAACCGGATGGCGATCGGCTCTCGCGTCCCGGGCACGCCGCTCCGGATCCCCGGCTATTCACAGCCGCGTCGCGGCGACGTGATCGTCTTCGATCCGCCTCATGAGCCGGATCTGATGCTGATCAAGCGACTGATCGGGCTCCCGGGCGACACCCTCGAGATGCGGAACCGCGTACTGTACATCAACGGCGAGGCCAGGGACGAGCCCTACGCCGTGCACACCAACGTGGGGGACGAGGTTCACCCGTGGATGCAGTGGCAGCGAGAGTACCTGGTCGCGGGCGTGAACCCTTCAGCCTACGCGCCGACGCGTGACAACTGGGGCCCGCTCGTCATTCCCGAGGACCGCTACTTCATGCTAGGCGACAATCGCGAGAAGAGCCTTGACTCCCGCTACTGGGGGCTGCTCGAGGGGTGGCGTCTGGAAGGGCGCGCGGTCTTCACGTACTACTCGTACAACAGGGACTCGTACCGCCCGTTCCCGGCGCTACGCGAAGTCCGCTGGGACCGGATCGGGCGCGGGATCTCCTGAGGCGCGCGCCACCTGCACGAGCGTGTGGCCACGCAGCTGGCCGCACGCGGCGTCGATGTCGCGCCCGCGTGTCTCCCGCACGGCGACGGAGACGCCCATCTCCTCGAGTTCCCTGGCGAAGTGCGCGATCCGCTCCGGCGTCGACGGGCGCCAGTCACGGTAGGGAATCGGGTTGAACGGAATCAGGTTCACGAACGCCTGGACACGCCGAGCCAGCTCGGCGAGCCGGGCGATGAGGGCGGGGTCGTCGTTGACGCCCCGGATCATCGTGTACTCGAAGGTGATCCGCTTGCCACCGGCCGCGTCGAACGCCTCCAACGCCTCCATCAGCTCCGGAAGCGCGTGACGCTTCTCCAGCGGAACGAGCTGCCGGCGCAGCTCGGTCTCGGGCGCGTGGAGCGAGAGGGCGAGTCGGAACTGCTCGGGTCTGGCGGCCAGCTCGAGGATGCCCGGTACGACGCCGACGGTCGAGACGGTGATCCGGCGGGCGCCGACCTCGTACCCCTCGTTGAGGATCGTCAGCGAGGGCATCACCGCCTTGCGATTGGCCAGCGGCTCTCCCATGCCCATGTACACGATGTTCGAGATGGCACCGTACCCGTTCTCGTCGGCCCAGCGTCGGGACGCCCGGTACTGGCCGACGATTTCACCCGCGGTGAGCTGCCGGTCGAAGCCGCCCCAGCCCGTCGCGCAGAAGGTGCACCCCATGGCGCACCCCGCCTGCGAGGAAATGCACAGCGTGAGGCGGCGGCTCGTGGGGATGAGCACCGACTCGACGAGGGCACCGTCCTCCAGCCGCCAGAGATGCTTGACCGTCCCGTCGGCGCTCCGCTGGACCGTCTGCGCCACGGGCTCGGCGATCCGGAACGCCCGACCCAGCGCGGTGCGCTCCGCTTCCGGAAGGTCGGTCATCTCGTCGGTCGAGGCCGCGAGCCGCTCGTAGAGCCAGCGCTCCACCTGACCCGCCCGATACCGGGGCTGTCCGCGCCCCGAGAAATGCGCGGCGAGCGCCCCCCGCAGGTCGGTGGGCGTCATGGACAGCAGGTCGGGTCGGGCGTCGGAGGACATAGCAGGTTGTTGAATCGAAATTTTCACCCGTTTAACTTAGCCGCCGATTCACGGGCTCTGTAGCCACTCGGCGGTTCGACCCGACGACTCCGGACACGATACGTTTGGCGAACCGACTTCTTGTCTGGGGACCTGCTGCCTTCTGGGCCGCAGTCCTCTTCCTCCTCAGCTCGCTTCCCGACGTTCCGGGAGCCTCCTGGCTCCCGTTCGGCGACAAGGTCGGACACCTTTCGCTGTACGCGGTGCTCGGTGTCGCGCTCGCGTGGGGGCGGGGACGTTCTCGACGAGCCGTCCCTCACCTCCTCCTGCTCGCGCTGGGCGCGCTGTACGGCGTGACCGACGAGGTGCATCAGGGGTACGTCCCCGGACGCATGCCCGATCCCTGGGACTGGGTGGCGGACGTCACCGGGCTGGTGATCGGATACGGAATCGCAGTGAGGATGCTGGCGCGGGCCCATACATCGGACGACGGCGAGGACATCGCGTGATGGCGAACAGAGAGATCGAGAGCACGGCGCTTCGCACCCGCATGGTCGGGGGGCTGCGCGCGGCCGACGACGGATCCGAACAGGCGCTGGCCGGCTGGGTGCACCGCCGCCGGAACCTCGGAGGACTCCTCTTCGTCGACCTCCGTGACCGCAGTGGCGTCGTCCAGGTTTCGTTCGGTCCCGACTGGACGGAGGCCGGCTCCCTGGAGCTCGCCCAGCAGATCGGGCACGAGGACGTGATCCTGGTGCACGGCGTGGTCGCCGCCCGGCCGGAGGGTGCCCGCAACGAGGACATGGCCACGGGCGAAGTGGAGATCCGCGCCCGCTCGCTCCGCATTCTGTCCGATGCCCGGACGCCGGAGATCCCCGTCTACCGGGCACCCGAGGACGAGCTTCCGGCCGAGGAACTCCGGCTCCAGCATCGTGTGCTCGACCTCCGCCGCAGGGAGCTGCAGCAGAACCTCGTGCTCCGGCACCGGCTCGTCCTCGAGACGCGCAACTACATGGACCGGCACGGCTTCATCGAGATCGAAACGCCGATCCTCACGAAGGCGACCCCCGAGGGTGCACGCGACTACCTCGTTCCCAGCCGCGTGCACAAGGGCGAGTTCTATGCGCTGCCCCAGAGCCCGCAGATCTACAAGCAGATCCTCATGGTCTCCGGCTTCGACCGGTACTTCCAGATCGCGCGCTGCTTCCGCGATGAGGATCTGCGTGCAGACCGGCAGCCCGAGTTCACGCAGATCGACGTCGAGGCGTCCTTCGTCGAGGTCGAGGACATTCTCGGCTGGATGCAGGGACTCGTCGCGTCCCTCGCGGACGTGGCCGGGATCGACGCTCCCCTTCCGTTCCCCCGGATGACGTGGTACGAGGCCATGGATCGCTACGGGTCCGATCGCCCCGACCTCCGTTTCGAGCTCGAGATCCGCGACTGGACCGACGCCACGGCCGAGGTGGACTTCGGGATCATCCGCACGCAGGTCGCCGCCGGCGGGCGCGTGCGCGGGCTGCTCCTTTCGGACGGCGCCCGACTCTCCCGCCGGCAGATCGAGGAGCTGGAGGGCGTGGCCAAGGCGGCGGGTGCGCCCGGGCTGCTCTGGGCGAAGCGCGCCGACGACGGCACCTCCGGGCCCCTCGGCAAGTTCCTGTCTCCCGGGCAGGCCGACGCGATGGGGCTCCGGGTCGGAGACCTCGCCCTCGTGGCGGCCGGGTCCGACACACTCACGTCGCCCACGCTGGCGGCGGTCCGCGACGCGGCGGCGCGGGTCATGGAGCTTCCGCGCGTGCGCGAGCACGCGTGGCTCTGGGTCACGGACTTTCCGGTCTTCATCGAGGAGGACGGGGTCCTGGCGGCTGGCCATCACCCTTTCGTCATGCCCCACGCCGACGATCTCGAGCTTCTCGAGACGGATCCGGCGCGGGTGCGTGGGACGGCGTACGATCTCGTCTACAACGGCACGGAGTTCGGATCGGGGAGCATCCGAATTCACGACCCGGAGCTGCAGCGTCGCGTGCTTCGCGTTCTGGGTCTCGACGACGCGGAAATCGACCAGAAGTTCGGCTTCCTTCTCGCGGCGCTTGCTGCCGGTGCGCCGCCGCACGGTGGCATTGCGCTGGGTATGGACCGTATCGTTCAGCGTTTCACGGGCTCGTCGAGCCTGCGTGACGTGGTGGCCTTTCCCAAGACGACCGCGGCGCGTGCGCTCTTCGAGGGTGCCCCGACACCCGTCGGACCGCAGGAGCTGGAGGCGCTCGGCCTCACGCTGCGGACGGGAAAGGTGAACGAGGGCGAACAGGGGGCGTAAGCGCCTCCGGGAGCGTGCGTGGCGAACGGCGAGACGATGGTTGAGCACCGGCTGGACGCGGAGGGCGCTGACCCTCTGATGCTGGCCGGCGTGAACGACCGGAACATGCATGAGTTGAGTCGCCTCTTCTCGGTGCGCGTCGTGATGCGTGGCGACCACCTGGTGCTCACCGGTCCGCTGCCCGCGGTCGAGCGGGCCGTGCCGGTCGTGCAGCACATGATCGAGCTCGCCCGGCTGCGTGCGCCGTTCGACACCACCGACATCGCCCGCTTCACGGACGGCGTGGACGCGCTCGGAACGGAAGGCATCGTGCACCCCAATGACGAGGTGCGCATCGCGCTGCCGGGCTCGAGGCGCGTCATCGTTCCCAAGTCCGACGGGCAGCGCTGCTACGTCCGCGCGATCCAGGCCAACGACATCGTCATCGGCATCGGGCCGGCCGGCACGGGGAAGACCTATCTCGCGGTCGCCGCCGCCGTCGACGCGCTCTACAAGAAGCGGGTCAAGCGCATCGTTCTGGCTCGTCCCGCGGTCGAGGCGGGTGAGAACCTGGGTTTCCTCCCGGGAGACCTTCAGGAAAAGGTCGATCCCTACCTGCGCCCGCTCTACGACGCCCTCGAAGACATGATGCCGCACGAGCGCGTTCAGCGCGCGCTCGAGGATTCGACCATCGAGATCGCGCCGCTCGCTTACATGCGGGGGCGTACGCTGTCCGATGCCTTCGTCATTCTCGACGAAGCCCAGAACGCCACACGGGCCCAGATGAAGATGTTCCTGACGCGGCTCGGACTGAACTCGAGGGTCGTGATCACGGGCGACAAGACGCAGATCGATCTGCCCAGCAAGTCCGATTCCGGCCTGCTCGAGGTCGAGGAGATCCTCGGGGGCATCGAAGGCATCGACTTCGTGTACCTGGACGCGAAGGACGTCATCCGGCACCGGCTCGTGAAGGACATCATCAGAGCGTACGAGCGCGACGACGCGGCCGAGGCGGTCGGGTCGTGAACCGCAGCGGCGAGGGGCGGCCGGTCGAACGGGCGCTGCACCGGCTCTCCGGCGATCCCGGGCCGTCGTCGGGCGAGCGACTTCGCCATCATGGCGCGAGGATTTCGCTCGTTCTGGCGCTGGCCGGGATGGTTACGGTGCTCTTCCCCCCCACGGAGGGGATGAGGGTCCGGCAGTACGAGGAGGGGATGGTCGCGCCCGAGGACGTGATCGCCCAGATCCCGTTCAGCGTGCCGAAGACCGGTGCGGAGCTGGAGCGAGAGCGGCGGGAAGCCGCCGAGGCGGTCCCCCGTACCTTCGACGAGCGCGTGGCCGTCGGCGATTCGGTCGCAGAGCGGCTCGGCCGCTTCTTCGACCGTCTGGACAGCGCGGCGGCGGCCGGAGACACGCTGACCCTGGGCAGGATCCTGCAGGGGAGCCGCATCACCGCGACTGCGTCGCAGATCGAGCATCTGTTCAACGCCCGCCGGCGGGGCGCGCTCCGCACCGCCGCACGAACGGCCGCCCTCGAGATCATCCCCCGCGGCATGATGGATCCAGCGGAGCTGGCCGCGATCACGACCGACGTCATCTACGTGCGGTCTCCCGAGCGGCCCGAGCGTACCCGAGCCGTGGACGAGCTCATCACGTCGCGTGACTTCTACGCGCAGGCGGTTCTCCTTCTGCCTCCGGACGTTCCACCGGAGGCTCAGGATCTGCTGCGCAACGTCCTGATCTTCCACCTCGACTACAGTCTGGTCCCGAACGTCGTCGCCACCGAGGTGGACCGAAACGGCGCGCGCAGTTCGGTGCCACTCACCAAGGCGGACGTGCTCCAGGGCGAAGCGATCGTGCGCGCCGCGGACCCGATCGGCCCCGAGACCCGCGAGCGGCTCGAGGCCTACGAGGACGCCCTCCGCGAAGCCGGCATGCTGGAGTCCGAGGAGCCGGTGGCCGGCGCGCTGCTCGGCGCCTTCGTGCTCAACGTCATGCTCCTCTCGATCTTCGGTCTGCTCCTCCTCTTCAGCCGGCCCCGGATCTACGAGAACTACCGCTGGCTGCTCCTGCTGGCCCTGCTCCCGGCCGCCTACTTCCTCGCGGCGTACGGAATCCAGCGTGCCGGGCTCGCGCCCGAGTGGCTCCCCATCGCCTTCGTCGCGCTTCCGGTGGCGGTCCTGTGGGACACCCGGACCAGCCTTCTCCTGGTGGTCCTTCTCGCCGCCGTGACCGGCTCACTTACGCCATTCTCCTCCTACGGCACCGTGCTCGTGGTCATGGTGGGCGGTGCGGCCGCCGCCATGAGCGTACGCGCCGTCCGGCGGCGTTCCGAGACATGGGTGTCCATCGCGATCATCACCGGCGCGTCGGTGACGACCTCCTTGGCGTGGGCGCTCTCCGGTGGAAGGCCGCTCGTCGAGCTCGCGCCGGGCGTACTCGCCCTGGCCGGGAACGCGACGGCGTCGGCACTCCTGGCGGTCGGCTTCCTCTGGGTGTTCGAGCTCTTCACCGGCATCACGACCGACCAGACCCTGCTCGAGTGGGCCGACCCCACACGACCGCTCCTTCGCCGGCTGTCGATGGAGGCTCCGGGCACCTACGCCCACACGATCAACGTCTCCAATCTGGCCGAAGCCGCGGCGGCCGAGATCGGCGCCAACGGGCTCCTTTGCCGGGTCGGCGTTCTGTACCACGATGTCGGCAAGATGCTCAAGCCCCACTACTTCGTCGAAAACCAGCCCGACGTGCGCAATCCGCACGACAAGCTCAAGCCCGAGACGTCCGCCGCCATCGTGCGCGAGCACGTGACCGAGGGTCTGCGGCTGGCCGACGAGGCGGGCGTCCCGGAGATCGTGAAGCAGTTCATTCTCGAGCACCACGGAACGCAGCGCATCGGATTTTTCTGGCAGAAGGCGCGAGAGGAATCGGGTGACGAAGTCGACGTCGCCCGCTTTTCCTATCCGGGACCGAAGCCGCAGTCGAGGGAGACCGCGATCGTGATGCTGGCGGACTCCTGCGAGTCCGCCGCCCGCGCGATGCGCGATCCTACGCCCGAGCGCGTGCGGCACCTCATCGATACGGTGGTCGGCAACAAGGTCGCGGACGGGCAGCTCGACGAAGCGCCGCTCACGCTCGGCGAGATCGCCCGGGTAAAGGCGCAGTTCGTGAAGATCCTGGGGGGCGTGGTGCACCGTCGGATCGACTACCCGGAGACACGCCACCTCACGAAGTCTTCGGTGGCTCAGGGCGACGACGCGGCGTACGGGGAGGTCGAGTCCGGCCACGAGCCGAATCGCGCCGCCGGCACCCCCGTCGAAGAGGGCGATGCCTGAGCAACCCGCCGTCGACGTGACGGTCAACGTCGAGGTCGGCGAGGCAGAGGTGGACACCGAGATGCTCCGCGCGGCGGTGCTGCGGACGCTCTCCGACCACCCCGGGGGCGGAGAGCTCTCGCTGACGCTCGTCGATGACCGCGCCATCCGTGCGATCAATCGGGAATACCTGGGAAAGGACCGCGTCACCGACGTGATCGCGTTCTGCCTCGGCGGTGGTGGAGTGCTGCTCGGCGACGTGTACGTGGGGCTCGAGCAGGCCCGCCGACAGGCTGCCGAGTACGGTGTCGACGAGCCCGAGGAACTCGTCCGCCTCGCCGTGCACGGGACCCTTCACGTTCTGGGGCACGACCATCCCGAAGGAGAGGACCGCTTCGGCAGCCCGATGTTCGATCTCCAGGAACGGCTGGTCCGGGAGATCCTGGCCAGCTGAGCGGTCGACCCGCGGCGTGCCTTGATTCGGCGTCGCGGCTCGGGGATCTTCCATTGCTCGATCGGTCCGGTACCGACGCCGTCGAGTGCCGTCCGCAGACCCCGCTCGACCGGCCGAGGCCACTCCGACATGTCTTCTCCCATCGACGAGACCAGGGAACTCCAGGCCCGGATCGAGGCGCTCGTCGGGGCGGGGGATCTCGCGATGGCCGGCTCGCTCGGAGCCGAACTACACCCCTCGGACCTGGCCGACGTGGTCGAGCGGCTGGAGGAGGCCGCTCAGGTCGCGCTCCTGTCCGCGCTGCCGGCCGAGCTCGCCTCCGAGGCGCTCGCGGAGATGGAGGAGGGCGAAGAGCGTGGAGACCTGCTGGCAGCCCTGGCCCCGGAGAAGGGCGCCGAGCTGATCGGGGAGCTGGCGGACGACGACGCGGCCGACCTCATGGGCGAGCTCGATCCGCCCGAGCAGCAGAAGATCCTCGAGGTCCTGCCGGACCGGACGGCCGACGAGCTCCTCGGGCTCATGCGCTACGACGACGAGACCGCGGGCGGTCTCATGACGACCGACCTGGTCGCGGTCGAGGGGTCGCTCACCGCATCGGAGGCGCTCGCCGAGGTCCGGAGACAGGGTCGCGAAGTGCTCGACTTCTACACGGTCTTCGTGGTGGGTCCCGACCGCACCTTGCTCGGGACGCTTCGCCTCGACCAGCTCATCATGGCGGATCCCGCGTCGCACATCGAGTCGCTCGTCGAGGAGCCGGACGCCACCGTCGGTCCCGAGGAAGACCAGGAGGAGGTGGGGCGCCTCATCGCTCGGTACAACCTCGCCTCGATCGCCGTGGTCAGCCCCGACGGCGTCCTGCTGGGGCGCATCACCTTTGACGACGTCATCGACGTGATCGAGGCGGAGCAGACCGAGGACATCCTCCGGCTCGCCGGCGTCGTCGACGAAGAGCAGCTTCGACACGGCTGGGCCGAATCGGTGCGCACGCGTCTGCCCTGGCTGGCGCTGAACCTGCTCACCGCGTCGGCAGCGGCCTCCGTCATCCTGATCTACGAGGACGTGATCGACCAGGTGCTCACCCTGGCCTTCCTCGCACCGATCATCGCCGCCATGGGCGGGAGTTCCGGGACGCAGTCGCTCGCCATCACCATCCGACGGATCACCGTCGAGGGCTCCGGGAGCGCGCGCGGGTTCGTGTTGAAGGAGATCCTCATCGGCCTCGTCATCGGCGGGGTGCTCGGGGTCGGCATCGCCCTGCTCGCCGTCCTGGTCAACGGCGACCCGATGCTGGGGCTGGTCGTCATGCTCGCCATGTGGGGAAATCAGGTCGTCGCCGGCTTCGCCGGCGCCTTCGTGCCGGCAACTCTGGACCGCATGGGGGTAGACCCGTCCGTAGCTTCGTCGGTCTTCGTCCACACCCTCACGGATCTGTGCGGATTCTTCCTGCTCCTGGGCCTCGCCTCGAAGATGCTGCTCGGAGGGTGAGCGCGGCGCGCGTGCCCTGCGTCGTTGCGCGGCTTGAGGCCTCGGCGGTGCGCGCTCGATGAAACGGACGGCGCGCACCGTTTCGGTCCTCACGAGGCTCACGCCCTTCCTCGTCGCGTTCCTGCGCGACCGGCGGTCGTGGATCGTGTTCGGGTCTCCCGCGAGACGAACGGCGGCCCAGCACCGACGTCGCGCCGACCGTCTCTCCGACCGGCTCGCCGGTCTCGGGCCTACCTTCATCAAGCTGGCGCAGCTGCTCAGCTCCCGGGCCGACATTCTCCCCGAGCCCTATCTCTCGGCCGTCGGTCGACTCCAGGACCGGGTTCCGCCCGATCCGTCCCACCGGATCCGCCGCGTCGTGGAACAGGAGCTCGAACTGCCCATCGCGGAGGTGTTCGAGTCGTTCGAAGACGAGCCCCTGGCCGCCGCCAGTCTCGGCCAGGTGCACCGCGCCCGCGTCGACGGGCGCGACGTCGTGGTCAAGGTGCTGCGCCCGGACGTCGAGGATTCGATCGCGCTCGACATCGACATCTCGTTCCGCTTCCTGTTCTGGCTCAACATCCTCTTCCCGAACCACCACGTTCGTGCGCTGACCAACGTGATCCGCGAGTTCTCGGTGCGGGTGCGCGACGAGATGGACTTCCGCCGGGAAGCGGCCAACATCGACCGGTTCCGCCGCGTCTTCGCGAACGACCGGCGGGTACGGGCGCCAGAAGTCCTGGAGAAGTACACCCGCCGGCGCGTGCTCGTGATGGAGATGTGCGAGGGGACCAAGATCGATCAGCTCGAGTCCCACTTCCGGTCGGGGCGCCTCCGCTTCGCCCAGGTCATGGAGGGGCTCACGAGTGTCTACCTCAGGATGATGATGGTCGACGGCTTCATGCACGCCGACCCGCATCCGGGCAATCTCCTCGTGGAAGACGACGGGACGATCATCGTGCTCGACTGGGGCGCCGTACTGGAGGTGCCGCGCTGGACCCGGGAGTCGATTGTCGGCGTCGCGCTGGCGCTCGGCCGCGACGACCTCGACGGCGTCATCAACGAGATGTACCGCCTCGGCATGATCAGCCCCGACGTGTCTCGCGGCGAGATCCGCGAGGCGGCTGCCGAGATCCTCAGGATCGTCGAGCGGGCCAAGACGACGAACCGTCAGACCATCATCGAGGACGTGATGAGGGACGTTCTCGACACCTTCTACACGTGGCCGCTCATGCTCCCGCAGGAGCTGGTCTACTTCCTGCGAACCTCCGCGCTGATCGAGGGGCTCGCCTTCTCGTACGACCCCCGGTTCGACGGGCTCGCGTTCATCCGTCGTGTCGTCGCCGACCACCGGTCCGATCTGCTTCGCACCACGCGCCAGCAGCCCGTCCAGATGGCCAGGTCGTTCGTGGAGGAGTCCCAGTCGGTGGTCCGCTCGGTCCGCGACCTCGTGACGCGCGCCGAACGCGAGGAGCTTCGCGTCCGGATTCACCCGCGCGACATCCAGTCGCAGGAGCGATTCCTGCACCTTCAGGCGCGTCGGCTCCTTCTGAGCGTCTTCGCTTCCGTGACCGCGCTCATCACGGCGATCCTGTTTCTCGCGGTTCGGAACTGGTGGCTGCTGGGTTTCGGGCTCGGCGCCGCCCTGGTCCTGTTCGTCATCGTCCTGTTCATTCCGACGCACCTGCTCGCCAATCCGATGCGCCACGCCCGGGGGATTCGACCGGGCGAACGCCGCTGAAGCCCAGTCTTCCTCCGCCCCATGACCGACGCAGCCACACTCCCCGCCGAGCTAAAGAGCCTGCTCGAGAGATTCCGTGCCGGCAACGTGCCGGCCCTGGCCCGGGCGATCTCGACCGTCGAGGACGAGCGTCGGGGATTCCAGCAGCTTCTCCACGCCGTGATGGCCTCCGGTCCCCGTGCGAAGCGCGTGGGCTTCACCGGTCCGCCGGGAGCGGGGAAGTCCAGCATCGTCGCGTCCGTCGCCACGTCCTGCCGGGCCGAGGACGAGCACGTCGGGGTGATCGCGGTCGACCCGACGTCGCCCTATTCCGGAGGCGCCCTGCTCGGTGATCGCATCCGGATGAACGACATCGCGACCGACCCGAAGATCTTCATCCGGTCCATGGCCACGCGCGGGTCGCTCGGCGGCCTCGCGACGACGACGAAGGAGGTCGTCGATCTCATGGACGGCTTCGGCTTCGACCGGGTTCTGATCGAGACGGTCGGCGTGGGTCAGACCGAGCTCGAGATCACCGCCGCCGCCGACACCGTCGTGGTGGTCCTCGTTCCCGAGTCCGGCGATGCGATCCAGGCGATGAAGGCCGGGCTCATGGAGATCGCCGACGTCTTCGTGGTGAACAAGGCCGACCGCCCCGGCGCGGCGCGGCTGGTCAAGGAGCTCCGCCAGGCGCTCCATCTGCGCGCGGGCTCCGCTCTTCGGGACATCCCCGCCCACCACGGGGTGGATCTCGGGCGCGCGCTCCGGAAGGAGCGCACGACCGACGCACCCGCGCCGGATCCGGGATGGTGGGAGGTGCCCGTGCTCACCACGAACGCGCTCACCAACGAGGGCGTGCCCGAGCTGCTTCGGACCGTAGCGGACCACCGTGCCTGGCTGGAGGGGAGCGGGCAGCTTCAGGCGCGCCGACGGGAGCGCGCGGCTGTCCGCATTCGCGACGTCGTCGACCGGGAGCTCCGGCGGGTGGCGTGGAGGTCGCCGTCCGTCCGGGAGCTGCTCGACGCCGGAGTCGACAGCATCGCGCGTGGCGAGGGTACGCCCTACTCGGCCGCGGACGACATTCTCGGGGCTCTTCTTCGCTGAGACCCCTGCGCGCGCTTCGCGCCTTGGCGTATGTTAGGGGATTGGAGGGGCCGTCGAACGAACAGAGGACAGTCATGTCGACGATCGAAAGGGATCTGGTGGGTCGTGCCGACCTCGAGGGCGTGCTGCGCGAGCGCGAGCGTGAGATCGCCGAGCTGAGGGCCCGGCTGGCGGAGTGGGAGGAGAGCTACGACGAAATCCCGAAGCGTGACGCGCTCTTCACGACCATCTCCGGGCGCGAGGTCCGCCCGCTCTACACGGCCTTCGACCGGGTCGAGGCCGAGGGCGACGACGCCATCGGGTTCCCTGGCTCGTACCCGTTCACCCGGGGCCCGTATTCGACGATGTACCGGACGCGGCTCTGGACGATGCGCCAGTTCGCGGGCTTCGCGACGGCGGAGGAGACGAATGCCCGGTACAAGTACCTCCTCGAGCACGGGCAGACGGGGCTGAGCGTGGCGTTCGACTTCCCGACGCTCATGGGCTTCGATTCCGATCACGCGCGTTCGCTGGGTGAGGTCGGCGTGTGCGGCGTCGCCATTTCGTCGCTCGCAGACATGGAGCGCCTCTTCGAGGGGATCCCCCTCGACCAGGTCTCGGTCTCCATGACCATCAATGGCCCGGCGATCATCCTCTTCTGTTTCTACGTGGCCGCGGCCGAACGTCAGGGCGTCGACGTCGCCTCCCTGCGGGGCACCGTCCAGAACGACATCCTCAAGGAGTACCAGGCGCAGCACGCGTGGGTCTTCCCGCCCGAGCCGGCGCTCCGCTGCATCGTCGACATGTTCGAGTGGTGCAGTGACCACACGCCGAAGTACAACCCGATCTCGATTTCGGGCTATCACATCCGCGAGGCGGGCGCCACGGCAGCGCAGGAGCTGGCCTTCACGCTGCGAAACGGTTTCGAGTACGTTGAGCGCGGTATCGCCCGGGGCCTCGACGTGGACTCCTTCGCGCCGCGCCTGTCGTTCTTCTTCGACGTGCACAACGACTTCTTCGAGGAAATCGCGAAGCTGCGCGCCGCGCGCCGGATCTGGGCCCGCGGCATGAAGGAGAAGTACGGTGCGACGAACCCCGATTCGTGGCGCCTGCGCACGCACTGCCAGACGGCGGGCGTCAGCCTGACCGCGCAGCAGCCCGAGAACAACATCGTCCGGGTCGCCTACCAGGCGATGGCGGCGGCGCTGGGAGGGACGCAGTCGCTGCACACCAACTCGATGGACGAGACGCTCTCGCTGCCGACCGAGAAGGCCGTGCGCATCGCGCTCCGGACGCAGCAGGTGCTGGCCTACGAATCGGGCGTTCCGAACACCATCGACCCCCTGGCCGGGTCGTACTTCGTGGAGAGCCTGACCGACGAGCTGGAGCGCGAAGCCCTCGACCTCTTCGAGGAGATCGACGCGCTGGGTGGCGTTGTGCCGGGCATCGAGCAGGGGTGGTTCCAGCAGGAGATCTCCGCGTCCGCCATGCGCCAGCAGCGGGAGGTGGAGTCCGGCGATCGCGTGGTGGTCGGGGTGAACCACTTCACGGAAGGATCCCAGAAGCTCGAGATCGACACGCTCAAGATCGATCCGGTCGTCGAGCAGCGGCAGGTTGCCCGCATGGCCGCGATGCGCGCCGAACGCGACGACGACACCGTCCGGTCGTGCCTCGGCGCCCTCACCGAGGCATGCCGGTCGGGCGAGAACCTGGTGCCGCGCATTCTCGACTGTGCCCGGGCCTACTGCACGCTCTACGAGATCCGCGCCGCGATGGAAGTGGTGTTCGGCGCCTACAAGGAACCCGTCTTCTTCTGACCCGTCTCATGACCGACGAACGAAAGATCCGAATCCTGGTTGCGAAGCCCGGCCTAGATGGACATGACCGGGGAGCGAAAGTCATTGCGAGCGCGTTTCGTGACGCCGGATTCGAGGTCATCTACACGGGACTGCACCAGACGCCCGAAATGATCGTGAGCGCCGCGATCCAGGAGGACGTCGACATCGTGGCGATGTCGGTCCTGTCGGGTGCGCACATGACGCTCTTCCCCCGCGTGAAGGCACTCCTGGATGACGCCGGCGCCGATCACGTGCTGCTCACCGGCGGCGGGATCATCCCCGAGGAGGACGTGGCTGCCCTCGAACGGCAGGGTATCGGCAGGCTCTTCGGCCCCGGGACGACCACGACCGCCGCCATCGAATACGTGCGGGATTGGTTCGCCGCGCGGCCATCGGCTTGAGCACCGGGCCGGAGGGTGTTTCCGGCCGGCTCGGCGAGCTCTCGGAGGAGCTGAAGCGACTCCGGGCGCAGCTGCGGCTGGGCGGCGGCGTGAAGCGGATCGAGAAGCAGCACGAGCAGGGAAAGCTCACCGCGCGTGAGCGCGTCGACTTCCTTCTCGACCCGAAGGAGCCGCGCGTCGAGATCGGCATGCTCGTCGCCCATGACCTCTACGACGGGCAGGCCCCCGGGGCCGGTGTCGTGACCGTCGTCGGCCGGGTCGAGGGGCGGGAGGTCGTGGTCGTGGCCAACGACGCGACCGTAAAGGCCGGCTCATGGTGGCCCGAGACGATCACGAAGATCCTCCGTGCCCAGGAAATCGCGATGCGCTGCCGCATTCCGATCATCTACCTGGTCGACTCCGCCGGCGTGAACCTGCCCTATCAGGGCGGGGTCTTCCCCGGTCAGTACGGGGCGTCGCGGATCTTCTACTACAACTCCGTGATGCGCCGGTACCTCCGGATCCCGCAGCTGGCGGCGGTCATGGGGCCGTGCATCGCGGGTGGCGCGTACCTTCCGGCACTCTCGGACGTCATCCTCATGGTCGAGGGGACGTCGTTCATGGGGCTCGGAGGGCCGAATCTGGTGAAGGGCGCGACCGGCCAGTCCGTCGGCTCCGAGGAGCTCGGGGGGGCGCGGGTACACACGCAGGTCAGCGGTGTGGCGCACTACATGGTGCCCGACGACGAGCAGTGCCTCAGGCGCATCCGCCAGCTCGTGCTCGAACTCCCGGTCGAGGTCGAACCCTTCACCCGCACGGCGACGCCTCCGAAGCGGCTGGCGTACGAGCTCTACGACCTGCTCCCCCAGGATCACCGGGCACCGTACGAGATGCGCGACGTCCTGGAATGCATCCTCGACGGCGAGACACTCGACGAGTTCCAGCCCGAGCACGCGGCCGAGATGATCTGCGGCACCGCGTTCATCGACGGGATGCCGGTCGGCGTGATCGCGAACGCGCGCGGCATGATCAAGGCGGGGAAGGGAAAGGTGCCGCGCTTCGGGGGAATCATCTATACCGAGAGCGCCCGAAAGGTGGCCTACTTCATCGAGACGATGAACCGGCACCACACGCCGATTCTCTTCGTGCAGGACGTGTCCGGCTTCATGGTCGGTCCGGAGGCCGAGCATTCGGGCATCATCCGGGCGGGCGCCGAATTCGTTGAGGCCATGGCCACGGCGACGGTGCCCAAGCTGGTTCTGACCCTCAACCATGCGTCGGGCGCCGGCTACTATGCGATGGCGGGACAGGGCTTCGATCCTGATTTCATCCTCTCGCTGCCGACCGGGCGCATGGGCGTCATGGAGGGGGGCAGCGCGGTCATGGCGCTCTTCAGTGCGCAGCTCGACAGGCTCAAGGACGAGGGGAAGGTCCCCGACGAGGATCTGACCACGCGGATGGACGAGGTCCGAGCCGAGTACGACCGGCAGCTGGACGCGCGCTTCGCGGCCGCGCGCGGCTTCGTCGACGAGGTGGTGCTCGCGGAAGAGCTGCGCCCGGCGCTCGGGCTCCTCCTGCGGTCCGCCAGACAGAATCCCGGGCCCCACATCGGGGCGTTCCAGATCGCGGAGGGGGTGCGGTGAGCGGGCAACGCGTGGTGCGCGTAGCCAGCGGGCAGGGCTTTTGGGGGGACGACCTCGAGGCCCCGGTCCGCCAGGTGGAGGGTGGCCCGATCGATTATCTGATGCTCGACTATCTGGCCGAGGTCACGATGTCGATCATGCAGAAGCAGCGGGCTCGCGACCCGGAGGCCGGGTACGCGCGAGATTTCGTGCCCCTCATGGAGCGGATCTTCCCGCGTTGCGTGGAGGCCGGTATCAGGGTCGTGACGAACGCCGGAGGGGTGAACCCCGCGGGGTGCGCCGAGGCACTCGTGCAGGCGGGACGCAGCGCTGGCGTGGGTGGGCGCGCCAGGGTGGCGCTCGTCACCGGCGACGACCTCATGGACCGTCTCGACGACCTCCTGTCCCGCGGCCACGAGCTCGCCAACATGGAGACCGGCGAATCGCTCGCGACCATCCGCAACCGGGTGCAGAGCGCGAACGCGTACATCGGGGCAGCGCCGATCGTCGAGGCGCTCAGGCAGGGTGGCGACGTGGTGGTGACAGGGCGCAGCACGGACACAGCGCTGACCTACGGCCCGCTCATCCACGAGTTCGGATGGTCCCCCGAGGACCATCACCGCATCGCGGCCGGCGTCGTCGCCGGGCACATCAACGAGTGCGGCGCTCAGTGCAGCGGTGGCAACTGTCTCATCGACTGGTGGACCATTCCGGACATGGCGGCCGTCGGCTTCCCGATCGTCGAGGTGTCGCCGGACGGCACCTTCGTCGTGACGAAGCATCCCGGCAGCGGCGGGCGGGTTACGCGGGCCTCCGTCGCCGAGCAGATCGTCTACGAGATGGGTGATCCCCGGACCTACATCACGCCCGACGTCGTCGCCGACTTCACGAGCATCCGCCTCGACGACCTGGGTGAGGACCGCGTCCGCGTGCACGGGATCACCGGAGCGCCGCGCACCGACTTCCTGAAGGTGTCGATCGCCTACGCGTCGGGGTGGAAGGCTACGGGGACGCTCACGTACGCGTGGCCCGACGCCGCCGCGAAGGCACGAGCCGCGGACCGGATCCTCCGGGAACGGCTGGAGCGGCTGGGGTTGCGTTTCGACGAGATCCGCACGGAGCTGGTCGGCTGGGATTCCACGCACGGCGCGCTCGCAGGTGAACCTCCCGCCGATCTGCCCGAGGTCCAGCTCCGCGTGGGTGTCCGCTCCGACGATCGGGCCGCGGTCGAGCGCTTCACCCGCGAGATCGCCCCCCTGGTGCTCACGGGTCCTCCCTCGGTGACCGGTTTCGCCGGCGGCCGGCCGCGCGTTCAGGAGATCATGGCGTACTGGCCCGCGCTCCTGCGCCGCGAGGAGGTGGAGTCGGAGCTGCGCGTGGAGGTGCGCGACGTATGAGGAAGATCCCCCTCGTGCACCTCGCGCATGCGCGCTCCGGCGACAAGGGTGACACCGCGAACGTCGGGGTCATCGCCTACGACGCGGCGCACTACGGCGTGCTGTGCGACCAGCTGACGCCCGAGGCCGTGAAGGCCCACTTCGGCGGCATGGTGAAGGGCGACGTGGAGCGGTTCGAGCTCCCGAACCTGTCCGCTCTGAACTTCCTTCTCCACGGGGCCCTCGGCGGGGGCGGGACGATGTCGCTCATGAACGACGCGCAGGGCAAGGTGTTCAGCACCGCGCTGCTCCGCATGGAGCTCGAGGTACCCGACGACGTCGCGGAGGCTGTTGCCGGTCGCGGGCGCGTGCCCGAAGGGTGGCGGCCCGAATGACCGACGACGTCCTCCTGTACGAAGTCGCGGACGGCGTCGCCACGCTGACGCTCAACCGCCCGGACAAACGCAACGCGCTCAACGCGGCGCTCGTCGCGGCGCTGAAGGGTGGACTCGAGCGTGCCGCCGGAGACGCCGACGTGCGGGTCGTCTGCATCACGGGTGCCGGCCCGGATTTCTGCTCGGGCGCCGACCTCGCGGAACTCGAACGCATCTCGGGCCTGGGTCTGGAGGAGAACCTGGCCGACGCCCGTTCGCTCGGCGCGCTGTTCCGGGTGATGCGCACCCTGTCCAAGCCTGTCGTCGCGGTCGTCCATGGTCGGGCGCTCGCCGGGGGATGCGGCCTGGCCTCCGCCTGTGACGTCGTGCTCGCCCACGCGGAAGCCGAGTTCGGCTACCCGGAGGTCCACCTCGGCTTCGTACCCGCGCTCGTCATGACGATCCTGCGCAGAAAGGTGGGGGAGGGCGTCGCATTCGAGCTGGCTGCGCGGGGAGATCGTTTCGGGGCGCTCGAGGCGCACCGGATCGGGCTGGTCAACCGCATCTGGCCCGACGACACCTTCCAGGAGCAGGCGGAGTCGTGGGTCCACGGCCTCGCCCGACGACCGGCCTCGGCCGTCGCGCTCACGAAGAGCCTCCTGTACGAACTCGACGGGCTGGACTTCGAGGCCGGCCTCGAGCGGGCGGCGCGCGTCAATGCGGAGGCCCGCATGACGGACGAATGCCGTGCCGGAGTGCGGCGCTTCCTCGACAAGTCCGACGGCTGAGCGGCCTTGTTTCTCGATCGGCGGCGGCGAAGTGATCCCTTCCTGGTGTGGAAGGTCCGCATCTTTTCGGTCGCCGCGGGCACGGCGCTCGTGGGGATCTGGCTCGATCAGCGCTGGATGACGGGTACCGCCCTCGCGCTGCTGCTCGGCGGGGTGCTCCTCCGCTTCCTCCCGGGCGCCCGGGCGGAGCCCGGCCAGGACGACGACGCCCTCGACCTGGAGCGTGGTTCCGAGTAGGTCGGCCGTCCGTTCGCGTCATCGCGCCGCCCGCGTGAGGTGGGCAGCGTGCGTGCATGCACCACGATCCTGTCCGAGTGCTTCGCGACGTGCTGGGATACTCCGGCTTCCGACCCGGACAGGAGGAGCTCGTGCGCGCCGTGCTCGACGGCCGCGACGCCCTCGGCGTCCTGCCCACCGGGGGTGGGAAGAGCTTGTGCTACCAGGTGCCCGCGCTTCTGCTCGGCGGCCCGACGCTGGTCGTCACGCCGCTCATCTCGCTCATGGAAGACCAGGTCGCACGGGCGAGTGCCATCGGACTCCGCGCCGCGTGCCTCACTTCGGCGCAGGCGGCGGATGTCCGAAGGATGAACGAGCGCCGCTTCCGGGCGCGCGAGCTGGACATCCTCTTCGTAGCTCCCGAGCGGCTGGAGATCGGGAGCTTCCGGACGGCGGTGGAGACGGCGGGCGTGCGGCTGGTCGCCATCGACGAGGCCCACTGCATCAGCGAGTGGGGACACGACTTCCGGCCCGCATACCGCCGCATCGGGCGCACGACCGCGTCGCTCGATGCGCCCGTTCTCGCGCTGACGGCGAGCGCGACCCCCCGGGTTCGGACCGACATCGAGGAGGTCCTCGGCTTGCGGGAGCCGCGCATCGTGATCCGCTCCTTCGATCGGCCGAACCTGTGGTGGTGCGTTCACCGGGGCGGCGACCTGGCGGACCGCACGGCACGGGCGTGGAGGTACATACGCCGACGCGGCGGCGCGACCATCGTCTACGCGCCGACGCGCCGGTCCGTGGAGCTGGTTCGGGACCGGCTCGCGGCGCTCGGGACGCCGTGCACCGCGTACCACGCGGGGCTGCGGGGTGCGGAGCGATCTGCGGTCCAGCAGGGCTTCATGGAGGGGGCGACCCGGGTCGTGGTCGCGACGAATGCGTTCGGGATGGGTATCGACAAGGCCGACGTGCGCAACGTGATTCACATCCAGCTCCCGACCACTCTGGAGGCGTACTACCAGGAGGCCGGCCGCGCCGGCCGCGACGGACGCCCGGCCGCATGCATCGCGTTCCGGGGTCGAGGCGATGGGCGACTGGGGCGGACGTTTGTCGACGCCGCGCATCCGCCCACCCGAAGGCTCCGTCGCCTCTGGCGGGAGCTCCGTGCCGCGGCCGGTCCGGACGGAACGGTCTGGGCCGAAGATCCGCGAATCCTGGCGCTTCTCGGCGCGCCGCCTCGCAGGTGGCTGGCTGGGGAGCCCGAAGGTCCACTCGGCGCACTGGAGCGTGCCTGCGCCGTGCGTCGCCGGCCGGCCGCTGGAACCCGAGGAGGGGTACACGGGTCTCCATCGTGTCGGATCGAGGTCGGACCCTCTCTCGATCTCGGGCTGATTCGACGTCGCCGGCAGCGGGTACTGGACGGCCTCGAGGCCGTGCGACGGTACGCAGAGACGCGTGAATGCCGCACCCGCGCGCTGTTGCGCTATTTTGGAGAGGTCGGTTGCGGTCCGTGCGGGCACTGCGACCGGTGCGGATGGGAACTGGACACGGGATGACCTGCCCCTGATGGATAGATATCTCACAGCCGAGCACGTGGCCCTGCGCGACCGCGTGAATCGATTCGCTCGTGAGCACATCGAGCCCGTGTCGCGAGAACTGGACGAGTCCGGGCGCTTCCCGTGGGAGAACGTCCGACGCATGGCCGACATGGGTCTGTTCGGCGTTCCCGTGCCGCGGGAGCTCGGCGGGATGGGGCTCGACTACCTCAGCTACATCGTCGTCATCGAGGAGCTCGCCAAGTTCGACGCCAGCCACTCGATCACGGTCTCCGCCCACACGACCCTGGGCCTTTCGCCGATCCTCACCTTCGGTTCCGATGAACAGAAGCGTCGCTTCGTCCCGCCGCTCGCCTCCGGCGAGGTGCTCGGTGGCTTCGGGCTGACCGAACCGGGTGCGGGCTCGGACGCGTCGGGAACCCGGACGCGTGCCGTGCGCGAGGGTGACGGGTATCGAATCAACGGATCGAAGATCTTCATCACCAACGCCGGCGTCGGCGAGATCTTCGTCGCGACCGCGGTCACGGAGCCGGGACGCGGCGCCAAGGGGATCAGCAGCTTCATCGTCTGCAAGCCGACCACTGACCCCGATCGCGCGCGGCAGGTCGGCTGCGGTCACCGTGACGATCTCCCCTTCGCCGAGGGGTTTCGGGCCGGCGAGAAGGAAGACAAGATGGGGTGGCGTGCTTCGGACACCCGCGAACTGCATTTCGAGGACGTCTTCGTCCCCCAAGGTCAGAGGCTCGGACAAGAGGGCCGAGGCTTCATCAACTTCATGAAGACGCTCGATGCGGGGCGCATCGGCGTGGCCGCGCTGTCCCTCGGCCTGGCCGAAGGGGCACTCGACACCGCGGTCCGCTACACGGTCGACCGCCGGCAGTTCGGCCAACGGGTCTGGGACTTCCAGCAAGTCCAGTTCAAGCTTGCCGAGATCGCCACCGACATCGAGGCGGGTCGCCACCTGACCTACCACGCCGCGTGGCTGCAGGACCAGGGCATGCCGTTCGCAAAGCAGGCGGCCATGGCCAAGTACTTCTGCTCCGAGCTTTCGATGCGTGCGACGCTGGGAGCGATCCAGGTCATGGGCGGGGTGGGGTACACCAACGAGTACCCGGTGGAGCGGATGATGCGTGACGCGAAGATCTGCGAGATCGGTGAAGGAACCAACGAGATTCAGCGGCTCGTCATCGCCAGGAAGCTCCTGGAAGAGATGATGGCGGAACCGCCGATGCAGTCGGTCCCGGCGGACGAGATGGAGCCCGCAGGGACCTGAGTAGCCCATTCAACGTCGGCCCGTGGCGGGAGTCGATGAGCGTCGTTCGCGGAACGCGAGACGCTCGCGCACCGCACCCGTGGTACGCCGGAGGCCGGGTGGTCGCCGAAGTTGCTCGTGACGCGCTTGCGACGAGCAGTTCCGGGACGCGCTCGGTGCCGGCAGGGTGGAGCGGGAAGACCAGACAACCGGAGATACGTTGAGGAGAGAAATCCTCGTGAGCGCGACGCCTGAAGAGTCGTGGGTCGCGCTACGTGAAGACAACAAGCTCGCCGAAGTGATGTTCGACCGCCCCGACCAGAACCGGGTGCTGGGCGACATCTTTCTCGGCCGCGTGGATGCGGTTCTTCCCGGGATCCAGGCCGCCTTCGTGGACATCGGGACCGGAAAGGCCGGCTTCCTGCACGTGTCCGACCTCAACCTCGGCGAGTCGGATGACGACGAGGGTGATGGCGACGGCGACGGGAATGGCGGAGGTCGAGGCCGGGGTCGAGGCCGGGGGCGGGGCACGCGCCCACAGCCACCCATCCAGGACCACCTCCAGAAGGGCCAGGAGCTCCTGGTTCAGGTCACCAAGGAGGCCATCAGCACGAAGGGTCCCCGCCTGACCGCCCAGATTTCGCTCCCCGGGCGCTTCCTCGTGTACATGCCGTACGCCTCCCGGGTCGGCGTGAGCCGGAAGATCGAGGGACGCGATCAGCGCACGAAGCTGCGCAAGATGGCGCAGAAGATCCTGCCTCCGAACTCCGGCGGACTCATCGTGCGCACGGTGGGCGAGGAGGTCACGGCGGAGAAGCTCGAGCAGGAGTTTACCCGTCTGCACCAGCGCTGGAAGGACATTCAGGCGCGGGCCGGGTCGCAGAGCGCTCCGTCCGCGGTGCATCGCGAAGCGACGCTCATCAGTGGCGTGATCCGGGACCTGTTCAGCGACAAGTTCGAGGCGCTCCGAGTCGACTCCGGGCAGGCGTACGAGGAGATCGTCGACTACGTGAAGAGCGTGGATCCCGAACTTCTCGACCGAGTCCACCTCCATCGGGGGCCGACGTCGCTGTTCGACGAGTTCGGGGTCGAGGAGGATATCCAGAAGGCCTTCAGCCGGACGGTGCCGCTGAAGTCCGGCGGGTCTCTGGTGATCGAGCCGACGGAGGCGCTGGTCTCCATCGACGTCAACACGGGCCGCTTCACGGGCAAGGGCAAGAAGGATCCCGAGCAGACGATCCTGAGAACGAACCTCGAGGCGGCCCGGGAGATCGCAAAGCAGCTGCGTCTTCGGGACGTGGGCGGGATCATCGTCGTCGACTTCATCGACATGGAGTCCCAGGAGAACCGGGACAAGGTGCTCCGCGAACTGCGGTCGCACCTTGGCGTGGACCGTGCCCGAACCAAGGCCTTCGAAGTCTCCACCCTGGGCCTCGTGGAGATGACGAGGCAGCGCGTCCGCCCTTCCGTGTTCAACTCCCTGACTTCGATCTGTCAGTCGTGCGGCGGCATCGGACGGGTCTACACGCCCGCCACGGTCGTGCGTCAGATCGAGAGGACCCTGAATCGTGCCGCGGCTGCCAGGGAAGAGAAGAGCATCGTGGTGAGGGTCCATCCCGAAGTGGCCCTGCGCGTCATGGAAGAGGAACCGCAACTGCTTCGCCGGCTGCGGGAGCGCACGCGCCTGGAACTCCGTCTCCGTGATGATCCGCTCATGAGGCTCGACGAATTCCGCCTCCTGTCCGGTCCCGCGGAGACGGATGTCACGGAGAAGTACGCGGCCTGACGGACTGGGCGAAGCCGCCCGGGACTTCGGTCGGGGGCGCGGTCCTCGAGATTGTGACGACCCCGCCTTGACCCCCGGCCGGGTCCTTCAGACATTTACTGGCTCTGCAGCGAAATCCGAAACCTGTTCGGTAGCGACTATGTACGCGGTATTTCAGACTGGCGGGAAGCAGTTCCGGGCCGAGCCCGGCACGCGCCTGCGCATCCCGTCGCTCGACGTTGAGCCCGGGGGCTCGGTCACCTTCGACCATGTCCTGGTGGCCGGAGACGGCGCCGACAAGATTCAGGTAGGCACCCCCGTTGTCGCGGGCGCTTCGGTGAAGGCCGAGGTGCTGCGCCACGGTCGGGGCGACAAGGTCATCGTCTTCAAGCGGAAGCGCCGCAAGGGCTACCGCCTGAAGCAGGGGCACCGTCAGAACTTCACGGAAATCCGGATCGACGAAGTGGCGCTCGGCTGAGCGCTCGTCGATTCGCAGATCGCAGACAGGGGTGATCCATGGCTCATAAGAAAGGCGTAGGTTCCAGCCGCAACGGCCGCGACAGCAATCCGAGCTGCCTCGGTGTGAAGCGGGCCGGCGGGCAGCCGGTGCGCGCGGGGGGCATCCTCGTTCGCCAGCGCGGCACGCGCTTCCATCCGGGCCGGAATGTCGGCAAGGGTAAAGACGACACCCTGTTTTCCCTCGTCGACGGCGTCGTGAAGTTCGAGCGCATGCGCGCGCGGGACGTCGTTTCGGTATACGCAGCAGAGTAGTTCTTTCGTCCTTTCAAGGGTCCGGACGGGTGGCTAGGGCCGCCCCTCCGGACCTTTTCTTTTTCGCCGTGCCACCGGCACAGTCGAAACACCCGGGTCGAGTGGGCAGGGGAACCTGCGACCGGCATACCACGTATAGGGGTGTGCTAGGAGTGCGATACTAGATATCGTAGCCCGGGTCATAGATTCATCAAGGAGGTAGACCATGTCTGCCGATGACCTTCACGGGGTCCGCGCCCGTGTGCACGCCGAGGGCTCGCAGTCCGAGTTCCGACATCGCCCGCCGGAGGAGCTGTCACGCTCCCGCTGGCTGTCGGCGCTCCTGACGATTCCCCTCCTGGCTACCCTCGCGGCCGTTCGACCCGAGCCCCTTGTCGAACAGCTGGCCGCCGAGCGCTCGGCGCCCGTGGTCGCGGACGCCGTGGTCAGCGGCATTTCCGCCGACATGGCGCATCGGGTCGAGCGCTGGCTGCATGCGTTCCAGACCACGCGTCGAGAGGAGCTGGACAAGCTTCTCGCGCGTCGGGAGGTCTACGCCGACCTGATCCTGTCGAAGCTCCGCGAGCGCGGGATGCCCGAGGAGCTTCTGTACATCGCGGTGATCGAGTCCGGCCTCTCGCCGTTGGCCGTATCGCGCGTGTCGGCCGTGGGGCTGTGGCAGTTCATGGCGCCGACGGCCGAGCAGTACGGTCTTCGCGTCGATGCGTACGTCGACGAGCGCAGGGACCCGGAGGCGGCAACGGATGCCGCGCTGGACTACCTCGCATGGCTTCATCACCGCTTCGGCGGGTCGTGGACCCTGGCGGCCGCCGCCTTCAACGCAGGGCCCGGTCGCGTGGAGGGCATTCTCAACCGTCACGCCGAGGGGGGGGGGGGGGGGGACGATCTCTACTGGGAGGTTCTCGAGTACCTGCCGCTGGAGACGCGTGAGTACGTTCCGAAGATGATGGCGGTCACCCGCCTCGCGTACGAGGCAGACGCCCTCGGGCTCGCCTCGGGGGAGTACGAGCCGTACCGCTACGACACCGTCTTCCTTCCCGGCGGCATGTCGCTGGAGGCGGTCGCGGGTGCGCTGGGCCTGCAGCCGTCGACGCTACGTGTGCTCAATCCGCACCTCATCCGGGGTGTGACCCCGCCGGCCGAGATCTACGGGGTGCGCGTGCCCGTGGGACTCGGCACGGCCGCCGTGCGCAGACTCGACGCTGTCGCCGCGCCCAGGCCCGCCGCCGACTGAACGACCGGGGCGGGCCCGGATCCGTCCGGGCCCGCCCGTCAGTCGACGTAGGCCGCGACGTGGCGCCCGTCCTGGGCGGGCGTCGCGAGGCTGACTCCGACGAGCACCGGAATGTGCACCAGCAGACCGATCACGCCCTCGTGCATGTCGAAGGGTTTCAGGGCCGGGTTCTGCCAGAAGAAGACCGCAACGGCGATTCCGGCAACCAGGCCGGCGACGGCGCCCGACGTCGTGGCGCGTCGCCAGTACAGTGCCGCGATCACCGGCGGGGCGAACTGGGAGATGATGCCGTAGGCCGATGCCAGCAGCAGCACGAGCGAGGAATTCGGATCCAGGGCGAACCAGTACGCCGTAGCGCCCGTGAGCAGGACGAGCGCCTGCATGAGCGATCGCTGCCGCCGTTCGTCGAGCTTGGTGAACTGCATGACGCCGTCTTCGACGACGACGGACGCCGAAGCGTGGAGCAGCGCGTCTCCCGTCGACATCGACGCGGAGAGCGCGCCGGCACAGAAAAGGCCGACCACGAGTGGAGGCAGGTCGGTCTCGAGGATCATGAACGGCAGGATAAAGTCCGCCGACGGGGGCGTGCCCGCGAACAGCACGCCGGAGAATCCGATCAGCAGGACCGGGATCAGGAAGAGCTGGAAGGTGGGGAACAGGATGACCGTCCTGCGCAGCGTGTCGTCGTTCTTCGCCGTGAAGGCCTTCATGAAGAGGTGCGGCCACATCATGAGTCCGACGGCGCTGACCAGGATGAACGTCGAGTAGGCGCCCCAGCTCCATGGTTCCCCCGCGGCCGTGAGTCCCGGGGGCACGAGGAGCTCCGGTCTCGCTTCCCGGATGCCTTCGAACATCGGCCCGATTCCACCGTACAGGCGGTAGGGGAGGTAGAGCCCCAGCGACCAGGCGATCACGATCATGAAGATCCCCTGGAAGGTGTTGGTCCACCCCACGGCCATGGCCCCGGCCGACAGGACGTACGCGATCACGATCCCGTACGCCACCAGGGCGCCGAGCCAGAGGGGCACGTGCCCGTCGGTCACGGCTTCGATGACGATGCCGGCACCGCGCATCTGGATCGTGACGTACGGGACGAACGCGATGAGGCTGAGCACGGCGATCAGCGCCGACAGCCCCTTCGACGGGAAGCGCCCGGTGATGAGCTGTGCCTGCGTGACGAAGCCGTGGCGCCGTCCGAGCTTCGCGATGCGGGGCCCGACCCAGTAGAACGGGGCCATCCCCAGCGCGCCGTACGTCAGGATGTAGAACGATGCCGCCCCCTGGCTGTAGGCCCAGCCCGGGCCCCCGAGGAAGGCGAAGGCACTGAATACCGACGCACCGGTGACGAAGTACATGACCAGGAGCCCGAAGCTGCGGTCCGCGGCCACGTATCCCGCGACGCTGTCGGTCTGCTTCCGTCCGGCGAGCAGCCCGATGGTGAGCGTCACCGCGAGGTAGATCGCGATGATGATCGTGATGAAGACCCAGCGTTCCATCAGCCTTCACCTCCATCGGGGTCGCGGTGGCGGCGCTCGACGCGGTCGAGGAGCCAGAGGACGATGACGCTGCCGGCGAGCCACATCCCCACCCACGCCATCGAGAAGGGAAGCCCCAGGATCATCGGCTCGACTCGGGCGAAGGGGACCATACCCGGCCAGGTCGTGGTCAGCAGCGACAGGGTGAAGTAGAGGGCGGTAAGCGCCCGTGCAGTCCGAAGGCTCATCGAGACCCCTCCGTGCGACGCTTCACGTCGAGGGGAACGCGGGTACCGTACTGGGTGACGCCGGAGAGACGGGAGAAGTAATCGAAAGCGAGTGCCGAGACCCTGTGGATGACCGCGCCACCGTCGCCCCCGTAGTTCGACATCACCACCAGCACGTAGGGGCGGTCGGGCACGTCGACGAGGCCCCAGACCGTGGCGACCCCGGTGATCCCGCCCGGCTTGAACGCGATGGGGATCGACGAGGGCACCGGGGTGCGGATCGGGCCGTCCTTGGGGATCTCGAGGATCTCCCGCACGCGCAGACAGGCCGCCTCGCTCATGGGCAGATCGCAGCGGGCGATCCGTTCCATGATCACGGCCGCGTCCCGCGGGGTCGAGAGGTTCTCGTTGCCCCGTGCGGACTCCTCCGGGCGGATCATCTTTCGCTGGAGCAGCGTCTCCGGGGCGCCGAGCGAAGCCGAAAGCGCGTTGATCGCGTCCATCCCCAGTTCGTCGATGAGCACGTTCGTCGCGGTGTTGTCCGAGTGCAGCACCATGTAGATGGCGTAGTCCTCGAGCGAAAGGGCGGAGCCACCGTCGGTGAGAACCTGCAGAACGCCGCTGCCGGCCGTACGGACCGCGTCGGTCATCTCGACCCGTTTGCGCAGGATACCGGGCTCCGCCTCGGCGCGGCGAAAGAGCTCGAGGAGGATGGGCACCTTGATCGCGCTCGCCTGCGGGAAGACGAAGTCGTCTCTCACTGCGAAGCGGTCACCCGTGGTGAGATCGACCACATGCACGCCGGCAACGCCCTCGTAGGCGTGAACGACCGTCTCCAGATCCGACTGGAGTCTCGCCCGGAGGATCGCGAGGTGCTCTTCCTGAGCGTCGGCGGTGCCACCGGCCCCCGCGAACGCCGCCAGAGTGACGAGCATGACACGAATGAGCCGCGCAGGTCGCCGCCGTGCGGCGCCGCTGGGGGCTCCATCGTCGAGGGTCTCGAACAGGGAAAGACTCATGGATGGCTCCCGTCGGGAAAGGGACGGGCCCATCCTAGCTCCGAGGGGCGCGCACCGCACGGGTGGCGACCCCCTCCGGGGGGGAGGCGCGCTAACGGCCCCGGAAGTCCGGCTTACGCTTCTCGACGAAGGCGGCCACGCCCTCGCGGCCGTCCTCGGACGCGAACGCGTCCAGAAAACGCTCCTTTTCGTACACGAGGCCCTCCGACAGCGGCATTTCGTACGCCGCGCGGATGGCGTCCTTGGCGAGGCGCAGCGAAACCGGGCTCCACCGTGCCATCCGACCGGCGAGCTCCAGCGACCGCTCTAGGTGCTGCCCCTCCGGCACCAGTACGTCGACGTAGCCGATGCGCCGGGCTTCCTCCGCGTCGACGAAGTCTCCGGTGAAGCTTATGATCGAGGCCCAGCCCCGTCCGACGAGTCGTGCCAGGCGCTGGGTACCGCCGCCCCCGGGAATGAGCCCGATCCGGATTTCCGCCTGACTGATCCGCGTCGTCGCGTCGGCCACGCGGACGTCACAGGCGAGAGCGAGCTCGGAGCCGCCCCCGATGCAGAATCCATGGAGCGCGGCGATGACCGGCTTCGGAAAGTCCGCCACCGCCTCATAGATGCGACGCTGGCGGTAGACGTCCCGCTGCTCCTCGGGTGAGCGCGCGTGGAACTCGGTGATGTCCGCTCCGGCCACGAACGCCTTCTCGCCGGCACCGTGCACCACGACGACCCTCACGTGGTCGTCGTCGGCGAGGTCGTCGAAGGTGTCCTGGAGGAGCCCGCGAAGCTCGGCGTTCAGCGCGTTGAGCTTCTCGGGGCGGTTGAGCGTGACGACCGCGATGTGGTCGTCGCGCTTTTCGACGAGAATGGGGGCGTCGTTCATCTGTCCGGTCCGGTTCGGGTTACCAGGAGTAGAAGCCCTGACCGCTCTTCTTGCCGAGCCTGCCTTCGGCGACCATGCGACGCAGGAGCGCAGGGGGTTCGAACGCGTCGGAGCCGAGCGTCGCGTGCAGGTACTCGGCGATGCCGAGTCGTACGTCGAGTCCCACGAGGTCGGTGAGCCTCAACGGCCCCATGGGGTGGCGGTAGCCGAGCTCCATCGCCTTGTCGATGTCCTCGGGGCTCGCGACCTCCTGCTCGACCATTCGGATGGCCTCCATGCCGAGCACGATACCGAGACGGGACGACGCGAAGCCCGGCGCGTCCCGGACCACGATGGGTTCCTTTCCGAGCCGGGTCGCGAAGGCAACGGCGGCGTCGCGGGTCGTCGCAGAGGTCTCCGGTCCCCACACCACCTCGACCAGCTTCATGATGTGGACCGGATTGAAGAAGTGCATCCCGACGAAACGTGACGGATCCTTCACCGCCGAGGCGATGCGGGCGATGGAGAGCGACGACGTGTTCGTCGCGAGGATCGCGTGTTCCGGAGCCGCCGCGTCGACCTCGGCGAAGATCCGTTCCTTCAGCTCCATGGACTCCGGCGCGGCTTCGATGACGAGGTCCGCCCCCACGACCGCGTCCGCGATGAACGTTGTGCCGGACAGGCGCGCGAGCACGTCGTCACGTTCGGCCTCGGTCACCTTTCCGCGTTCGATGCCGGCGTCCAGGTTGCCACGAATCCTGGCGAGCCCGCGCCCGACTGCCGCGTCGTCGATGTCGTAGAGCCGGACTTCGCATCCGACCGCGGCGGAGACCTGCGCGATCCCGTGGCCCATGGTTCCCGCGCCCAGGACCGCGACCGTTCCGATGCCGCTCATGGCCGCTCCAGGAGGCTGGCGATGCCCTGACCCACGCCGATGCACATCGATGCGAGACCCCGTCGGGCCCCCTGCTTCTTCATCTCGTGCACGAGCGTGACCACGATGCGCGCTCCGGAACACCCCACGGGGTGGCCGAGCGCGATCGCGCCGCCGTTGACGTTCACTCGTTCGGGGTCGAGCCCGAGCTCGTTCATGCACGGAATCGTCTGGGCGGCGAAGGCCTCGTTGAGTTCGGCGAGGTCGATCTCGTCGGCCGTCCACCCGTAACGGGCGAACGCCTTGCGGGTGGCCGGCACGGGGCCGATGCCCATGCGGTTCGGTTCCACCCCCGCCACGGCGCCACCCACGACGCGGGCCATGGGCTCGAGGCCCAGCGCTCGGCCCCGCTCAGCGGAGACTACGAGCAGCGCTGCGGCTCCGTCGTTGATCCCCGACGAATTCCCGGCGGTCACGGTGCCGTCCTTCTTGAACACCGGGCGCAGGCTGGCGAGCGATCCGGCGGTGGTGTCGGACCGCGGGTGTTCGTCGCGCGCGATCACGACCGGGTCGCCCTTCCGCTGGGGGATCCTGACGGGAATGATCTCGTCGTCGAAACGGCCGGCCGCGATCGCCCGCTCGGCGCGCTGCTGGCTTTCCGCGGCGAAGGCGTCCTGGGCCGACCGGGTGACGCCGAACTCTTCGGCCACGACTTCAGCGGTCTCGCCCAGGCCGATCGTCCACTCCGGTGCGAACGCCGGATTCGGAAAGCGCCAACCGAGCACCGTGTCCGCGATCTCAGGGTTGCCCCGCGGATATCCGACCTCGGGCTTCAGCATCGCGTAGGGTGCGCGACTCATGCTCTCGACCCCGCCGGTGATGAAGATGTCACCCTCTCCCGCGGTGATCGCGTGCAGCGCGGACAGGATCGCCTGCATTCCGGACCCGCACAGCCGGTTCACCGTCTGACCCGGGACGGTCACGGGCAGTCCGGCGCGGAGCGCCGCCATGCGCGCGACGTTCCGGTTGTCCTCCCCTGCCTGGTTGGTGCACCCGAAGAGGACGTCGTCCACGACCGACGGGTCGAGGCCGTTGCGCTCGACGAGCGCCTCGATGGTGAGGGCGGCCAGGTCGTCGGGCCGCACGGACGCGAGTCCTCCCCCGTGCCTGCCGATCGGGGTGCGAACCCCGTCGATGATCCATGCTTCGCGCATGACTTCGTTCAGCTCCGTCTCAGGGTCTGTCAGCGGTCCATCGCGACCCAGACGCTCTTCACCTGGGTGTACTTCTCGAGCGCCGCCTCGTAGCCGAGGTCGCGGCCGAAGCCGGACTGGCGGTACCCCCCGAAGGGGGAGGCGGAGTCGTACTGGTTGTAGGTGTTGATCCAGACCGTGCCGGCCTGGAGCTCGCGGGCGACCCGGTGCGCCTTGCCGATGTCTCGGGTCCACACCCCGGCGGCGAGCCCGAACACGGTGTCGTTGGCCGTCGCGATCGCGTGCTCCAGGTCGTCGACCGGCAGAACGGCCGCGACCGGCCCGAAGATCTCTTCCTGGGCGATCTTCATCTTCGACTCCACATCGGCGAAGACCGTGGCCGTCAGGAAGTTGCCCTTGCCGTTCACTGTGGTCCGCTCGCCGCCGGCGACCAGACGAGCGCCTTCCGCCTTGCCGGCCTCGACATAGCCCATCACCCGCTCGAGCTGTTCTTCGGTCACGATGGCGCCGAGACGGGTGCTTTCGTCCATCGGATCGCCCACGGTCGTCCTGGCCGCCCGGTCGGCGAACGCCTCGACGAACTCTTCGTAGATGGGGCGTTCGACGAGGACGCGCGAGCCTGCGGCGCACACCTCGCCTTTGCCGTAGAAGATGCCGGTGGCGGCGCCACGGACCGCCGCCTTCACGTCGGCGTCGGCCAGCACGATGTTCGGCGACTTCCCGCCCAGCTCGAGGGAGACCTTCTTGAGCGTCTCGGCGGCCTCCCTCATGACGATCCTGCCGACCTCGGTCGAGCCGGTGAACGCGATCGCGTCGACGCCCGGGTGGCGCACGAGCGCCGCCCCGGCGGTTTCCCCGAAGCCCGGCACGACGTTGAGAACGCCGGCCGGAAATCCGACTTCGGCCGCGAGTTCACCGAGGCGTAGGGCGGTCAGCGGCGTCTGCTCGGCCGGCTTGAGGATGACGGCGTTCCCGCACGCGAGGGCCGGAGCGACCTTCCAGGCCGCGAGCGAGAGGGGGAAGTTCCAGGGAGTGATGCAGCCGACCACGCCCACCGGCTCACGCAGCGTGTAGTTCAGGAACGGACCCGCCACGGGAATCGTGGCTCCCTGGATCCGGTCTGCGAGCCCCGCGAAGTAGCGGAAGTTCTCGACGACGCTGGGAAGATCCACCTTCCTCGACTCGAAGTAGGGCTTCCCGTTGTCCGCGGTTTCGAGTGCCGCGAGCTCGTCGGCCGCGGCCTCGATGGCGTCCGCGAGCTTCCAGAGGAGCCTGGAGCGCTTGTGCGGATTCATGTTCCGCCAGGCGTCGTTCGTCATCGCGGAGCGTGCCGCGGCGACCGCGCGCTCGATGTCGGCCGCCTGGGCCGAGGAGACCTCGGTGATCGTCTCGCCCGTCGCCGGGTTCACGGTCGCGAACGTTCCGCCGTCCGCGGCGTCGGACCACTCGTTGCCGATCCAGATCCGGTTGCGGATGGGGTGCTGCAGCATGTCGTTGCCTCGGTGTCGGTGCGGGCGCTCGGGGCGCCGTGATGCTCAGATCCGGTGATGCGTGGCCCTCCGGCTACGATCGGCAGGCCGCGCTCGATGCACGAAGGCGGGGCCCGGAGCGCTTCCGGACCCCGCCTGGTGCCGATGCATGGAGCGTTCGCTCCCCGTCAGCTGCCCGTGAACTCGGGCTTGCGCTTCTCCACGTACGCGAACAGCCCTTCCTTGGCGTCCTTGCTCGCGAAGAGCTGGGCCTGCAGCTCGCGCTCGAGCGCGAGGGCGAGCTCGAACGGGAGCTCGGCGCCGGTCTGGACCGAGCGCTTGATGAGCCCCACGGCCTTGGTCGCCTTGTTCGGCGTCGTGAACTGGTTGGCATACTCGAGCACGGCTGCGAGGAACGACTCGCGGTCCGCGTGATCGTAGATCTCGTTGACGAGACCGTGCTCGAGGGCCTTGTCGAAGCCGAAGGTCGTGCCCTCCGCCATCATCTGGATCGCCACGGGCTTGCCGACCAGCCGTACGAGGCGCTGCGTCCCGCCCGTGCCGGGCAGCACGCCGAGCGCGACCTCCGGCAGGCCCACCTTACCGGCGTCCTTGCGCGCGATGCGGATGTCCGCCGCCATGGCGATTTCGAGGCCGCCACCCACGGTGTGCCCGTTGAGTGCCGCGATGACCAGCTTCGGCGTGTGCTCGAGGCGGTTCAGCGTCTCGTTGGCGTGCAGGCAGAAGCAGTACTTCCAGTCCGGGTCCGCCTCGGAGAGCATGCCGATGTTGGCACCGGCGCAGAAGAACTTCTCTCCGGCGCCCGTCATGACGATGACCTCGACGTTCTCGTCGAAGCGCGCCCGGACGATGCACTCGTCGAGCTGGCGCATCATCTCGTGGGTGTACGTATTGGCGGGCGGATCGTCGAGGGTGAGGAGGGCGACCTTCCCCCTGACCTCGTAATGGACCAAGACCGAATCGGACATCTGGGCGTTCCCCTGGAGATGGTTGCGTCGCGGCTCGTCGCGGTCGCCGTTCCCACCGCGTCCGCGGCCTTGGAGCGACGCTCGAAGAGAACCTGAAAGGTCCTGAAGTCGGGAGCGGGGGTCAACCGGGCCGGGCGGGTTACCCGGCCCCGGCGCCTGCGGTCTGCGCCCTCCCCGTTGGGAGCGTTCGGCAGCGGGCGCACATAACCACGTTGTCTGGGGTATTGGAGTCGATACCTTGTTGACGAGGAAGCGTCTCCGAAGGAGTACGTCATGATTCGCCGCATTTCGATCGTCGCGACCGTGGTCGTCCCGATTCTCGCCACCCTTCCGGCCGCGGCCGCCGCCCAGACAGGCGGCCAGGTGTACCGCGTCCCCGTGACGGGCGTCGTGGAGCTCGGCCTCGCTCCCTTCATCGAGCGCAGCATTCAGGAAGCCGCTGCGGCCGGGGCTTCCGCCGTGATCCTCGACATGGACACGCCCGGCGGTCGCGTCGATGCTGCGGAGCGGATCTCCGACGCGCTCACCGACGCACCGATTCCGGTCTACACGCTGGTCAACCGGCGGGCGTTCTCGGCCGGCGCGCTCATCGCGCTCTCGACCGACCGCATCTACATGCGGCCGGGGTCCGTCATCGGCGCCGCCACGCCGGTGGACGGCGGTGGGCAGAAGGCACCGGAGAAGATCGTTTCGGCGATGCGCAGCGAGATGCGCGCGCTCGCCGAGGCGGCGGGCCTCGATCCCGAGGTCGCCGCAGCCATGGTGGACGAGGACATCGAGATCGAAGGTGTCGTCGAGGCCGGCAAGCTGCTCACGCTGACGACGGAGGAGGCCGTGGAGATCGGCTACGCCGAGGAGGTCGAGGATCTCGACGCGCTCGTGGCGCAGCTCGGACACGCCGGCGCGAGCGTGGTTACCGCCACCGCCAACTGGGCGGAGCGTGTGGTGCGCTTCTTCTCGCACCCGGTCGTGTCACCCTTCCTCCTCACTCTCGGTTTCCTCGGCCTGATCACGGAGATCAAGACCCCCACGTTCGGGCTCGCCGGGGTCGCGGGCGTCCTGTCGCTCGCGCTCTTCTTCGGCTCGCACATGATCATCGGCCTCGCCGGGTGGGAGGACGTGATCGTCTTCGGGGCAGGGCTGGCCCTCGTCGGCGTCGAAGTCTTCCTCATCCCCGGCTTCGGCCTGTTCGGGATCCTCGGCGCCATCGGAATCACAGCCGGCCTCTACCTCAGCATGATCGGCGGCATGCCGCTCTCCGAGGACTTCACCCGGGCGGGGCTGGTCCTGAGCACGACGGTCGTCCTCATCGCCGTGTCCGCATGGGCGCTCATCCGTACGCTGCCGGGCAGCTCCCGGCTCGCGAAGAGCGGCATCTTTCTGCTCGAGCGCACCGACCGAAAAATCGGATACGAGTCGGCCGTCACGCGCGCGGATCTCGTCGGCATGACGGGGAAGGCGATCACGGACCTGCGTCCCTCGGGGACAGCGCTCTTCGGGGACGAGCGCATCGACGTGGTATCCGAATCGGAATGGATCACCGAGGGTACACCCGTGCGCGTGATCCGAGCGGAAGGATACCGGCACGTGGTACGTCCGGCGTCCGCAGACGCGGCCATCTCGGACGCGGCCGCACGGCTGTCCAAGGCCTAGGACCTCCCGAACCCAACCTGCAATCGAGGGCAGTATTCATGGATGGTGTAGCTGCGTTCAACGCGATCTTCCTCGTCGGACTGGTGGTGCTCTTCTTCATCATCACCTGGGCGATTCCGGTCCGGCTCTGGATCGAGGCACTTTCCGCGGGCGTGAAGGTCGGAATCGGCACCCTCATCGGGATGCGTCTCCGGAAGGTCCCTCCGGCAGCGGTCGTGCGGCCCCTGATCAACGCGACGAAGGCGGGGCTGGACCTCGACATCAACGCGCTCGAGGCGCACTTCCTGGCCGGTGGGCGGGTCGATCGCGTGGTGGGCGCGCTGATCTCGGCGGACAAGGCGAGCATCGAGCTGGCGTTCAATCAGGCCGCGGCCATCGACCTGGCCGGCCGGGACGTCTTCGAGGCCGTGCAGGTGTCGGTCAACCCCAAGGTCATCAACACGCCGAAGGTCGCCGCCATGGCGAAGGACGGCATCCAGCTCATCGCCATCGCTCGCGTGACGGTGCGGGCCAATATCAACCGCCTCGTGGGTGGCGCGGGTGAAGACACCATCCTCGCCCGCGTGGGTGAGGGCATCGTGTCGACCATCGGCTCCGCGGACTCCCACAAGGCGGTGCTCGAGAACCCGGACAAGATTTCGAAGACGGTGCTCGGGAAGGGCCTCGATTCGGGAACGGCCTTCGAGATCCTCTCGATCGACATCGCGGACGTGGACGTGGGCAAGAACATCGGCGCGGAGCTCCAGACCGATCAGGCCGAGGCCGACAAGCGCGTCGCGCAGGCCCGTGCGGAAGAGCGTCGCGCCATGGCCGTGGCACAGGAGCAGGAGATGAAGGCGCTCGTGGGCCAGATGAAGGCCGAGGTCGTGAAGGCGGAGGCCCAGGTGCCCTTGGCCATCGCCGAGGCGTTCCGAAGCGGGAACCTCGGGATCATGGATTACCAGAAGTATCGCAACATCGAGGCCGACACGGCCATGAGGAACGCCATCGCCGGCCCGGACGAGAGCACCGGCCTCACCGGCGCGGAGTAGCGGGCCCGGCTCATGGACGAGCTGATCTTCTTCGCCGTCATCATCTTCTTCTCGATCGTCGAGTCGATCGCGAGAAGCCGGAAGGCGAAGCGCGGCGAGGGAAGTCCGGGCGCGGAGCGCCCGGACTTCCCCGAGTCGGACTCTCGGGTGGAGTCGCTGCCGGAGGTGCCCACGTACGATCGGGACCCCTCGTACGACGACCACGTGGAGACGGCGCCTCCCGCGCCCGCGGCGCGTCGGCCGCTCGAAGCGCCACGGAGCGCGGGGGGTGGCACGACGGCCCCCTCGTCGTCGGAGGTGCTCCTCCCCGGCGACCTGCTGCAGGAGCTCGAGCGGCTTGCCGGGCGCCCGCAGCCCCGCTCCTCTCTACCGGGGTCAGCGTCCCGCCCCGCGCCGAAGCGGGTCGAGGTGCCGCCTCCGAAGCCGGTCGAGCGTCCTCTGCCGACCGCGGGAGGCGTGGTGGTGCGGCGCACGCCGCCGGCCCCGGTGCGCAAGACGGTCCCGAAGGCACGCCCGCTGCCTTTCGGGACCCACGGCGAACACCCCGTCCATCTCGCGCATCGAGGATTCGGTACCGACCCTTCCTCCCGGGCGCCCTCCCGGGAGGACAACCTCGACCCGCTGGCGGAGTACCTCGGCGAGGACGCGAAGGCAGTCCGGTCGCAGCTGCGGAGCCGGAGCGCGTCCGAGCTGCGTCGGGCGATCATCCTCCGGGAGGTGCTCGGAGCTCCGGTCGCGCTGAGGGACGAGCCGCGCCTCTCCTGAGCCAGCAGGTCTCCGGGAAGCACAGAGGGGCGGGTCGCACCGGCGACCCGCCCCTCTCTCTTCGCGACACAGCGTGCGCGGACTACATCTCGCCCCGGGCCATCTTGCGGAGCACCGTCTGGAGAATGCCACCGTTGCGGTAGTATTCGACGTCGATCTCGGAGTCGAGGCGAGCCTTCGCCCGGAAGTGGACGACCGTACCGTCGTCGGCGGTCGCCTTCACCTCGATCAGACATCCGGGCTGCAGACCATCCGAGATTCCGGTGAGGTCGAACGTCTCGCGGCCGTCGAGCCCGAGGGACGACGGGGTCTGACCATCGATGAACTCGAGGGGCAGGACGCCCATGCCGACGAGGTTGCTGCGGTGGATTCGTTCGAAGCTCTCGGCGATGACCGCCTTCACGCCGAGCAGGATCGTCCCTTTCGCGGCCCAGTCACGGGAGCTGCCCGTTCCGTACTCCTGGCCGGCCAGGATCACCAGCGGCGTCCCTTCCGCCTGGTACTGCATCGCCGCGTCGTAGATCGGCATTTCCTCGCCCGTGGGCAGGTGCACCGTATAGGCGCCCTCGCGCCCGTCGAGCAGGAGGTTCCGGATGCGCACGTTCCCGAAGGTGCCGCGCATCATGACCTCGTGGTTTCCGCGACGCGCTCCGAACGTGTTGAAGTCCCTCACCTCCACGCCGTGCTCACGGAGGTAGAGCCCTGCCGGCTCGGCCTTCGGGATCGAGCCGGCGGGGGAGATATGATCCGTCGTGACGGACTGTCCGAGCAGCGCGAGCACGCGGGCCGACGAGATGTCGCCCGGTTCCCCCGCGTCCATCTCCATTCCCTCGAAGAACGGGGGACGACGTACGTAGGTGGAGGCGTCCTCCCACTCGTAGAGACTTCCTTCCTCGGGGAGCGGCAGTGCCTGCCAGTTCTCGTCCCCGGTGCTCACCACCGCGTAGCGCTTCTTGAACATGTCGGGTCGGAGGGAGCTCGCGATCGTGTCGCGAATCTCGGCCGGCGACGGCCAGATGTCGGCGAGGAAGACGGGCTGGCCGTCGGTGCCGTGACCAATCGGCTCGTTGGACAGGTCGATGTCGGCCCGTCCCGCCAGCGCGTACGCGACCACCAGAACAGGGGAGGCGAGGTAGTTGGCCCGCACCAGGGGATGGATGCGCGCCTCGAAGTTACGGTTACCCGACAGGACCGAGGCGACCACGAGGCCGTTGTCCTCCACGGCCCTGTGGATGTTGTCGGACAGGGGGCCGGAGTTGCCGATGCACGTCATGCAGCCGTAGCCGACGACGTGGAAGCGAAGCTGCTCGAGGTAGGGGAGCAGGCCCGATTCGGTGAGGTAGTCCGTGACCACCTGGCTGCCGGGCGCCAGCGACGTCTTGACCCACGGCTTCACCGCGAGCCCCTTTTCGACCGCCTTCCTGGCGAGGAGTCCGGCACCCACCATCACGGAAGGGTTCGACGTGTTGGTGCAGCTGGTGATGGAGGCGATCACGACGGTACCGTCCGTGATCTCGACCTGCTCGCCGTCGCAGTCGACGACGACCCTCCGGGAGTCCGGCCGCACCGCGAGCTGGACCGCTTCGCTGCCTCCCTCGCCTCCCCAGCTCTCGCCGGGCCGGGGCAGCCCTTCTCCCTCCGGATTACCCCTGCCGGGAAGCTCGAAGCCCGCCGGCACGAGTCCCGGGAGGTCGCGCTCGAACACCGTGCGCATGTCCGACATCCGGACCCGGTCCTGCGGGCGCTTGGGCCCGGCGAGGCTGGGTTCGATCGTCGACAGGTCCAGTTCGAGGCGCGAGGTGAACTCGGGGTCCGGCGTCGAGTCGGTGCGGAACAGCCCGAGCTCCTTGGAGACGGCCTCGACGCGGCGGACCAGGCCTTCGTCCCGGCCCGTGCCGCGCAGGTACGTGAGCGTCGAGTCGTCCACGGGGAAGAAGCCGATGGTGGCGCCGTACTCGGGTGCCATGTTGGCCAGCGTGGCCTTGTCCGGCAGACTGAGGTTGCTGAGGCCGGCCCCGTAGAATTCCACGAAGCGCCCGACCACGCCGTGCTTGCGGAGCATCTCCGTGACCCGGAGCACGAGGTCCGTGGCGGTCGCGCCCTGGGGGAGGACCCCCGTGAGCTTCATCCCGACCACCTCGGGCATGAGCATGTAATAGGGCTGACCCAGCATGACGGCCTCGGCCTCGATGCCGCCCACGCCCCAGCCGACCACGCCGAGCCCGTTGACCATCGTGGTGTGCGAGTCGGTCCCCACCACCGTGTCGGGGTAGGCCAGGAAGGAGCCGTCGTGCCGGCGACGGTGAATGACCGACGCGAGGTACTCGAGGTTCACCTGGTGGACGATACCGGTGCCCGGCGGGACGACGGAGAAGCTGTCGAACGCCTCCTGGGCCCATCGCAGGAGAGCGTACCGCTCCCGGTTTCGCTCGAACTCACGCTCCACGTTCAGCCGGAATGCGTCTGACGTGCCGAAGTGGTCGACCTGCACCGAGTGGTCGATCACCAGGTCGGCTGGCACCACGGGGTTGATGCGGGAAGGGTCGCCGCCCATCGCCTCGAGCCCGTCGCGCATGGCAGCCAGGTCGACGACGGCCGGCACGCCCGTGAAGTCCTGCAGCACGACCCGCGTAGGCATGAACGGGATGTCGGCGCCCGCGTTGGTCGGGCTCCACTGCGTGACCGCTCGGACGTGATCCTCGGCGACGTAGCCACCGCCGGCGTGCCGGAGCTGGTTCTCGAGCAGGATCCGGATCGAGAAGGGCAGGCGGTCGAGGGAGTCGACCACGCCTTCGTCCTGCAGACGCGCGAGACTGAAGAAGGACGTCGGTCCTTCAGGAAGGTCGACGGTAGAGAGGGCACCGAAAGGGTCGCGTCTGAGGTCCGCCACGTTGGCTCCAGTGTGGTTCGTCGGTCTGGTTCGGCCGGCGCGCGCGAGCGTGCTTGCCGCAGCCCCTAATGATCGTTCAAGAGGCGGTCCGTGTCAGGTGCTCGGGCGCCAGGATCCGTACCTCGCGGGCGCCGGCGACGCGCTGTTTCCCGGCAGGCTTGTTGCATGGGAGTTGAGGCGAGAGACCCGGGTCCCATCTCCCACGCGAGGACGCCATCATGACCTCCTATGCCGAGCGTGTTTCCGATCTGCCCCCACCCCTCGCCAACGCGCTGCGCGAGGCCGTTCGCGGTGAAGACGCCGGTGAACTGGCCGAACTCGTCGACGGCGTGGCGGAGCATGACGCCGACGTGGCTGCCTACCTGCGCGACCTCCTCGAGCGCTACGCGTTCGACGTCATCGCGGAGCTGTTCGAGGCGCCCCACGGCTGACGCTGCGGGACCCACGCCGGTCACGCGAAGATCACCCGCGGACGGAATGTCCCGTCCGGGGGCGATACGTCGCGGGCCCGCGACCCGGCCCTCCACCTGGGTCTACCTCCGCGTCGGACACGTTGGCCACGGCGCCCCTGTCGCCGCACTCGCCCCGGAGGCGCCGCCCGGCGTACTCCAGGCGACCCTCCCGGCCCCCTCTTGGTGCCCCGTCTCCGCAGCCGTACGTTTGCGGTCGGCCGGGCTCGGAGTCATGCATGAGAATCGAGCCCGGCCGCGCGACGACGTGGCCGAGGTGGCGGAACGGTAGACGCGGCGGCCTCAAAAGCCGCTGTCCGCAAGGGCGTGCGGGTTCGAATCCCGCCCTCGGCATTTCGGGCCTCCTGCCGGGCCGCACGGCGGTCGCCCGGTGCCGGCCGGTGTTTCCGCGCGCCGTGGGCAACTCCCGGATTGACGCGGGGTACTGAGCCTTCCCGACGCCTTGGGAGTGGCCGGGGACCTTGGTATATTTTTCGGCTGTAGCGGAATGAAACGTCGGTCGTCCCGCGCAAACGACCGACTCAAACGGAGAGACCATGTCAGACAACCGGAGCTCGGGGAAGAACACCCTCTCCATTCGTGACAACCGCACCGGCAGGGAATACGAAGTCAACATCCTCGACGGGGACGTGATCCACGCGATGGATCTCCGCCAGATCAAGGTCGACGAGACCGACTTCGGGATGATGACCTACGATCCGGCGTACACGAACACCGCCTCGACCCGCAGCGCGATCACGTTCATCGACGGAGACGAGGGGATCCTGCGGTACCGTGGATACCCCATCGAGCAGCTCGCCGAGCGCAGTTCGCACCTGGAAGTCGCCTACCTCCTGCTCAAGGGCGAGCTCCCGACGCAGTCTCAGCTCGACGGTTTCGTCCACGACGTGACGTTCCACACGTACGTGCACGAGAACATCACCGAGCTCCTGGAGGGCTTCCGCTACGACGCCCACGCCATGGGCATGATGATCAGCGGGATCTCGGCGCTCTCGACCTTCTATCCGGAGGCCAAGAACGTCCACGACCCGGACTCGCGGTGGCAGCAGGTGGTGCGCATCATCGCGAAGATGCCGACGCTCGCCGCGTATGCGTACCGGCACCACCGCGGACTGCCGTACAATTACCCGGAGAACGAGCTCTCCTACACCGCGAACTTCCTCAACATGCTCTTCCGGGTCGGGACGCGTAAATATCAGCCCAATCCGGTTCTGGAGCGCGCGCTCGACATCCTCTTCATCCTGCACGCCGACCACGAGCAGAACTGTTCCGCGACGGCGATGCGGGTGATCGGCTCCGCCGATTCCGATCCGTATTCGGCCATGGCGGGTGCGATGGGCGCCCTCTACGGCCCGCTGCACGGCGGTGCGAACGAGGCCGTGCTTCGGATGCTCACCCGCATCGGCACGGTCGACAACATCCCGGCCTTCATGGAAGGGGTGAAGAGGCGTGAAGAGCGGCTCATGGGCTTCGGGCATCGGGTCTACAAGGCGTACGACCCCCGCGCGAGCATCATCAAGCGGACCGCCGACGAGGTCTTCCAGGTCACGGGTCGCAACCCGCTGCTCGACATCGCGCTGGAGCTCGAGCGGATCGCTCTGAACGAGGACTTCTTCGTCGAGCGCAACCTCTACCCGAACGTCGACTTCTACTCGGGTCTCATCTATCAGGCGATGGGCTTCCCGGTGGAGATGTTCCCCGTGCTCTTCGCGATTCCGCGCGCGGTAGGCTGGCTCGCGCAGTGGGAGGAGATGCTCGAGGACTCCGAGCAGAAGATCGCCCGGCCGCGCCAGGTGTATACCGGCGCTGCGGAGCGCGATTTCGTCTCGATCGAGAATCGCGGCTGAGCCACGCTCCCGGGGAGTCGACGTTCCCCGCACCGCAACGGGGAAGGGGCGTCCGGCGACGGGCGCCCCTTCGCGTTTCCGACCGCAGGACCCATCGAACGCGATGACTCGAACCGGACGACCGACATGAACGAGCACCTCGGTATCGACCTCGAGCACCTCGAGCTCGAGGGTGCCATCTGCTGCTACCTGCTGGACGCACCCGAGCCGACGATCATCGATCCGGGCCCTGCCACCACGCTGGAGCGCCTCGTGGGCGAGCTCGACGCGAACGGCATCGGTCGCGCGGATCTGCGGCACGTGCTGCTCACGCACATCCACCTCGACCACGCGGGATCGTGCGGCCACCTCATGGAGGTCTTCCCCCACGCGGTTGTGCACGTCCACCGGGATGGCGCGTCACACATGGCGGACCCCGAACGCCTCGTGGCGAGCACGCGCAGGACGTTCGGGGCGCTCCACGACCGTCTCTGGGGGGAGGTGAAGCCGGTGCCCGAAGATCGCATTCGAGCCTGGGATCCAGGCGCGGCTGGGCCATGGCCCGGGCTGCGGCCCGTATCCACGCCCGGACACATCGCGCATCACCTGGCGTATCTGGACGAGCGCGACGGCACACTCTTCTCCGGTGACGCCATGGGGATCGTGCTGGCGGGAGGCCCCCAGCACCCCCCGACACCGCCACCCGCGGTGAACGTGGCGGACTGGAGGCGCACGCTCGACGAGATCGGGCGTATCGGGCCCGAACGCTTCGGCGCTACGCACTTCGGCTTCCACGTCGACGTGGAAGCCCGGCGTGCGCAGCTCGCCGAGCGTCTCGACGCCCTGGAGCGTCGAGTGAGGACCGCGATCGAGGCGGGTATCGAGGAGGAGGAAGCGGACGCCGCGCGCTTCGAGCGCGAAGTACGGACCGAACTCGCGCCGTTCATGGGCGAGGACCGGGTGAACCGGTATTTCGACATGTTCCCGGCGGCCACGGACTGGGCCGGGATGGCATTCTACGCAAAGAGGAACCCCCGATGAGGAAGCTCGTGTCCGGCCTGCGCGCCACGATCGTGGTCACGTCGATGATCGCGCTCGGGAGTCCGGCCGTCTCGCAGGAGATGCCGCTGCGTGCGGTTCCGGCGCCGGTCACGCCCCCCGCGGACTTCGCGCGCTCCCTCGAACGCGCGTGGCGCAGCGCGGACGGAAGCCCGGGCGTCAACTACTGGCAGAACTGGGCCGGGTACGACATCGAGGCACGTCTCGATCCGGAGACCGGCCGGGTCGACGGGAAGATCCAGATCCTGTACGCGCACGTTGCGCCCGCCAACCTGAACTCGGTCTTCCTGCACCTCCACCAGAACATTCACAGGGAGGGGTCCCCGCGTTACGACAGCCAGGAGATCACCGGCGGGGTGACCATCAGGAGCCTCGCGGCGGACGGGGAAGCGCTGAGCGAGCGGCCCGCCGCGGAGGGGCCGGGGTATCAGGTCGACGGGACGATCCTGCAGGTCAGCCCGACCATCCGGCTCGAGCCGGGAGACACGCTCCAGCTCGACATCGAGTGGGAGTTCACGGTCCCGCAGGACGGTGCCGGCCGCATGGGGCACTCGGACCGCGAGATGTACTTCGTCGCGTACTGGTTTCCCAAGGTGGCCGTGTTCGACAACCTGCGCGGCTGGAGTCAGCAGCCTTACCTCGGCAACGCCGAGTTCTACGACGAGTTCGGTGACTACGACGTGCGGCTCTCCGTTCCGTCGGGCTGGACCGTCATGGCGACGGGTGAACTCCAGAATGCCCGCGAGGTGTTGTCGCCCATCACGCTGGAACGAATCGACGCGGCCGCCCGGACGGACTCGCTGGTCGTGATCGCCGACGAGGCGTCGCGGGAAGCAGGCACGGTGACGACGACGGGCACCGACGGCTGGCTCACCTACCACTACACGGCCCGCCGCGTACGCGACTTCTCCTGGACCACGTCGAACGTACAGAACTGGAGCGCCACCTCGGCGTTGGTCGGGGCTCGCGTCGACCTCGAACCGGACACGGTCGAGCGGGATGAACGAGGGCGCGGAGGCGAACCCGCCGAGGCGCCCGCCGAATCCGCGTCCGAGGCCAGCGCGGGCGAGGAGCGGCGCGTCCTGATCCACTCGTTCTGGCGGCGCGACCGGGCGCCCCTGTGGGAGGAACAGTGGCTCTACGCAAAGCAGTCGATCGAACACCACTCGGAGTACACGGGTTTCCCGTATCCATGGTCGCACATGACGTCGGTGGAAGGTGGCGACATCATCGGCGGCGGCATGGAGTTTCCCATGATGACGCTCATCGGTCCCTACGCCGGTTCGCAGCCCACCGACCTCTTCAACGTGACCTCCCACGAGATCGCCCACATGTGGATTCCGATGATCGTCGGGAGCGACGAGAAGCGTCACGCGTGGATGGACGAGGGTTCGACCACGTACCTCGAGGACGAGAGCAGGATGGCGCTCTGGCCGGGCGTGGATCACCACCGCGTGGAGGCCAGGTCCTACCTGCAGATCGCCCTGGCCGGGCTCGAGCAGAGCATGATGCGCCACGGTGACTACTACGAGCCCGGTCCGGGGTACGGAATCGCGTCGTACTCCAAGCCGGCCACGCTCATGTTCGCGCTCCGGCAGCTCCTGGGCGAAGAGACGTGGAAACAGGCGTACCGCGCGTTCATCTCGGAGTGGGCGTACCGGCACCCGAGCCCCTGGGACTTCTTCAACACCTTCGAGCGCTTCGCGGAGCGTGATCTCGACTGGTTCTGGACCTCGTTCTACTACGAGACGTGGACCGTGGACCACGAGGTGATCTCCGTCACGCCGAAGACGGCGGGCGGAGCGACCGTGCGGATCATCGACCGCGGCCTCGCACCGTACCCGGTGACCGTCCGCATTCGCACGGCGAACGGGATGGATTTCGTCCACGACATTCCGGTCGACCACTGGCTCGAGGGCAACCGCGAGTACGAGATCGAGGTGGCGGCCACGGCGGGGCCGGTGACCCGGGTCGAGGTCGATCCGAACGGGGTCGTGCCGGACGTCGACCGGGGGAACAACTTCTGGCCGAGGGGCGGCTGAGGCCGACCAGGGTCTCCCGGGAGGTCGCGCGACTCGGGGTGTGGCGGGGGCTGACCCGCGTCGTGCACCCGGGCCACGAAGCCTGCGCCCGTCCCGGGCGGACACTCACCCGAAGTTCTTTACACCCGGGGGGCTCTGGCGCAAAGCCGTGAGGTAGCGGTAGGGATCGGTCGGCGACGTTTCGGTGTCGGCCCAGTACTCCATCGCGCCGGGGAGGGACGCCTGGAAGTGCTCGCGGTCCGGGGTCCCTTCTCCCGCGGCGGCGGACGCTACGGTCCGGGCCTCCGAGGTCGCGTACGAGCGGGACATTCCTCGTCGTCGGACGGGCGCCCCGGGGACCCGCAGCGCCTGGATCTCGTGCGCGATCACGTTGAGCGTGGCGCCGTCCTTCTGCAGCCTCCCCGTCACGGCCAGGAAGGGCTCCGTGCGCACCGCCGAACGATCGCGCTGGTAGATGTCAGGATTCACAATCACGTTGATGTGACCGTGTTCATCTTCCATCAGGACAAATACATAGCCTTTTGCGGTGCCAGGGCGCTGCCGGGTCGTGACCAGCCCCGCGACGCGCACGGTGCTTCCCTGTTGGAGCTCGGGGAGGCGCCCGGACCCGACGGTTCCCGCAGGCAGCACCCCGTGCAGAAGGGAGAGCGGGTGGAGTTCGGCCGAGAAGCGCAGCATCCGGTATTCGGCGATCATCCGGTCGTGGGCTTCGAGGTCCGGGAACGCCAGGCCGGCATACGGATCGTCGAGGGCGAGCTCGGTCTGGGCGTGGTTCTCGCGTCCGCCCGTCCGGTCGTCGTTCGTCTCCGGGCCCAGCCAGAGACCGGCCTGCCACAGCAGTTCCCGGCGCGTGAGGCCGAAGTCGGAAAAGCCGCCCACCCAGATCAGGTTCTCGATGGCCGGGCGCCGGAGCGAAGCCGGCGTCCGGCGCAGGAAGTCCGACAGTGAGCGATACGGGCCGCGCGCTTCGCGTTCCTTGACGACCCGTTCGGCGATCTCCGCGCCCCATCCCCGCACGAAGCCGAGCCCGATGCGCAGGTCGTTTCCTTCTGCAGTGCACTCCACCCGGCTGTGGTTCACGTCCGGCAGCAGTGTCCGGATCCCGTTGCGGCGGGCGTCCCGTCCCAGGGCGTCGAGCGAATAGAAGCCCATGGGCTGGTTGTTGAAGAGCCCGACGTAGAATTCCACCGGATAGTAGTGCCGGAGCCAGGCCGACTGATACGCGAGGAGCCCGAAGGCCGCGGCGTGGGACTTCGGGAAGCCGAACTCGGAAAACGCCGTGACCTGGGCGAAGATCTCCCGCGCGGTGGTCTCGTCGACCCCGTTGGCGGCCGCCCCGTCCCGGAACTCCTCCCAGTGGGCCGTCAGGGCCTCTCTGGAGCGCTTCCGGCTCATCGCACGCCTCAGGGACTCGGCCTGACCGTCGGAGAAGCCCGCGAGGGCCTGGCAGACCTTGAGGACCTGGTCCTGGAAGATGATCACCCCGAGCGTCTCCCCCAGGGCTTCCTCGAGGAGGGGGTGGGGGTAGGGGACCTCGTAATCGGGCACCTCGCGCAGCATCTCGCGCCGGCGCACGTACGGGTTCACCGCACCGCCCACGATCGGACCCGGGCGCACGATGGCCACCTGGACGGCCAGATCTTCCAGGTTGCGCGGTCGCGTGCGCCGGAGCATCTGGATCTGGGCCCGGCTCTCGATCTGGAAGATGCCCGTGGTGTCGCCCGAGCAGATCCGGTCGTAGATGATCTCGTCGTCGAAGTCGATGCGCGACAGGTCCGGAGCCTCTCCGTGCCGGTCCGCGATCAGGTCGATGCTCTCCTCGACCAGGGAGAGCATGCCCAGGGCGAGGAAGTCGATCTTGATGAAGCCGGCGTCCTCGCACGAGTCCTTGTCCCACTGACAGAGGACCCGCCCCTCCCAGGCGGCCGGCTCGAGGGGTACGATCTCCACGAGGGGCCGGCTCGAGATGATCATTCCGCCCACGTGCTGCGAGATGTGGCGGGGGAGGCCGGCCACGTCCTCGGCGAGTTCGCCGAGGAGCTTCCAGAGGTGCCCGTCGGCCCGGTCCTTGAACTCGGGAAGCGAGGCGATCTCCTCGGCGAGACCCGAGGCGGATCGGTGCTCGGCGAGCTTCGAGAGCTTCTCCAGCTCGCCCATCGGCAGGTCCAGGACCTTGCCGATCTCGCGGACCGCCGACTTCAGGCGGTAGGTGGGGAAGGTGCAGACGAGTCCCGTATGTTCTTGTCCATATTTATTATACACGCGTAAGATCAAGTTTTCTCTGATATCACGCGGGAAGTCCAGGTCGATATCGGGGACGCTGCGCAGCGCCTCGTTGAGAAAGCGCCCGAGGAAGAGGTTGTTCTTCACCGGATCGATGTGGGAGAGCCCGATCAGGTAGCAGATGATCGAGGAGACCGACGATCCGCGCCCGCGCCCCGCCGGGAGTCCGGACGTCGCCCGCGGCGCCTCCCCGCGTACCTCGCGGGCGACCTGGGCGGCCAGGTCCATGATGTCCCGGTAGACGAGGAAGAAGCCGGCGAGGCCGTGGAGATCGACCAGGCAGAGCTCCCTGTGGAGGCGTTCCTCCGCGTCTCGCTCCTCCGCGCTACCGGGCGCGTACAGCTCCGAGATACGGGCCAGGCACATGGCGGCCAGAGACTCGATGGCCCCTCCACGCTCGGATCCCTCGAAATCGGGGAATTCGTAGCCGAGATCCTCGGTCAGGTCGAAGTGTGCGCACCGCTCCGCGATGAGGAGCGTGTTCGTGAGCGCTTCCGGACGGCTCTGGAAGCGGTGACGCATCTCCCAGGGGGCCGCGAGGTGGAAGAGCCGGTTGGCCCTTCGGGCGCCGTGTGCGCCGTCGAGCGTGGTCCGGTTGCGGATGGAGACCAGGACGTCCTGCAGGCGATGACGCTCCGGGCGGTGGTAGTGCACATTGCCCGTGGCCACGACGCCGAGCCCCATGCGGCCGGCCAGACGGCCCAGCCCCTTGTTGCGGGCGCTGTCGCCCTTCACGGCGTTGTCCTGGAGTTCCACGAAGAGGCTTCCGGGCCCGAACGCCCCGAGGAGTCGCCCCAGGAGGGCCTCGGCGTCGGCCGCGGAGGAGTCCAGCGCGGCGGACAGTGGGCTTTTCGCGCACCCGGTGAGCAGGATCAGGCCCTCGGAGCGGTGGAGCAGGGAGGCGAGCGGGAGGCTCGGGCTGCCGCGCTCCGAGCCCATGTGCGCCTCGGTGAGGAGTCGGCTGAGGTTCGCGTACCCCCGTGGCGTCTCGGCCAGGAGGGTGACGTGGTGCCCACCCTCGGGCTCGGGTACCCCGGTAAAGCATTCCCGCAGCGTGACCTCGGCACCGGTGATCGGCTGCACGCCTACCTCGCGGGCAGCCCGGGCGAACTCCATCGAGCCGTAGAGCCCGTTGTGGTCGGTGAGCGCCAGGGCGGGGTAGCCCAGCTCCGCGGCCCGCATGACCAGCTCTTCGGGGTGGGAAGCCCCGTCCAGAAAGGAAAACCCCGAGTGGCAGTGCAGCTCGACGTACGGGATCGACAAACGGGCCTCCGCGCCTCACAACGTCCTCGTCCGAGCCGCTGCGCGGCTCCCTCGCCCCCTCACGGAACGCGGAAACCGAAGATAAACCGAAGATCGGGGCGCTGCAACGATTCCGTGTCCCTCCGGGCGGGCCGCGCACGGTGCGTGGGCCCGACGGTGCAGGCGGTGCCCGTCGGTGGTGCCGCGGGTGGTGCCGGGGGCTCGGCGGGCGTACCATGCCGGACCTCTCTTCCAGCCCCGCATCTCATGTCCGAACCCGTCTACACCGCCGACATCCGCATCGAACGCATTCGCGGCCCCTACCGGCACGCGTACCTCCCGGCCCACGAAGGCCCGGTGGAGTTCGGCGTGCACAGCGCCATCGCCGAGCACTACGGGGTGGAGCCCGAGCGGCAGATCACGACGACCCTCGACTACGTCATGGCGGCCACCGGCGGCTGACTGACGGGTACCTTCGGAGGCGCGCTGGAGGCGCGCGGGATCAAGGCGAGCGAAGGCCACCTCACGGGCGACGTCCGCGGCGAGGTGGACAAAGAGGAGGACGGGGTCATCGTCATCCGGCGGATCCACGTCACGTACCGTCTGAAGGCGGGCGAGGACGTGCGCGAGACGGTGGAACGCGTCCACCGCGTGCACGCGAACCGGTGTCCGGTCTACCGCACCATGAAGGACTCCATCGAGATCACCACGGAGTACGTGCTGGAACCATGAGGAGGAGGCTCGGGTGCGCCTCCGGGACCGGCTCGACCAGGCCCTGGAAGGGCGCTACCGCCTGGAGCGCGAGCTGGGACGCGGCGGAAGGGCGACCGTCTTCCTCGCCCACGACCTGCGGCATGCGCGGCAGGTCGCAGTGAAGGTGGTCGAGGAGCGTCTCGAGGGCGCCGACGAGCGCTTCGAGCGCGAGATCCTCATCGCGGCGTGCTGACGGGACGCTACGGGGCCGCGTGGCGGTCGGCGACCGGCGCACGACCCCGCAGGAAGCGGGCGACCTCGTCGAGCACCTGCCCGCGATGTTCGACGTGGGGGGCGTGTCCACCACCCGGCATCACGCGTCGGTGAACGGGCCCCCGGGCCCGTGCCTCGATCGACTCCAGCTGTGCGAGCGTGCCATAGGGGTCCTCTTCACTCTGCACGAGCAGCATCGGCACGTCGATCTCCCCGGTGCAGGACTCGATGTTCCAGTTCCGGAAGGCCGGATCGAGCCAGATGTCGCACCAGCTCCCGAACATGGCGTCCGGATGATCGTGATGACGGGCGAGGCGTCGTCGCAGGTCGCCCGTGCGAAAGGCCGCGCGGGCCGCGGTGATCCCTTCGACGGTTCGTGCCTCGACGAACACGTGGGGTGCGATCAGGACCAGCCCGCTCACCGGGTGTCCGGACGCCGCGTGAATCAGGGCGATCGACGCGCCGTCGCTGTGCCCCAGGAGGACCGGCCGCTGGACACCCAGCGCACGGAGGAGATCCGGCAGAGCGTCGCATGCCTCTGCGTGCATGAAGTCCGCGCTTCTGGGGGCCGTCACGGGGTCCGATCCGCCGTAGCCGTGGCGCGAGTAGGCGACGACAGCGTGGCCCGTGGCCTGCGCGAGGGCTTCGGGGAAGTCCTTCCACGTCGACATCGATCCGAGACCCTCGTGCAGGAGCACGATGCTCGTGGACGTCGCCGCGCCCGCCGAGGGCGGCAGCACCCTGCGGTATTCCAGCTTCACACCGCGTATTCGGACGTCCATCGCGTCGGTGTGCTCGGCGTTCGGGTGGCGCGTCACGAGGACCGGCGAGGGAAGCTGGCGCGCGACGCGGGTCGAGAGGCCCCGCTCGGGCACGCAGGTCTGCGACGCGCGCGGACGACTCCGACCCGGACGCGCGTCAGCTCATCGACGCCCTGAAGATGCTTCCGACGGACGCGTCGAGGCCGCCATCGAACTCGTCGTCCGACTGCTGGGCGCTGAGCCCTTCGACGAGCGCGCGCGAGAAGCTGGCCACCATGCCCGGCTGCCGGGCGAGGCGCTCGTTGGCGTCGTCTCGGGAGTAGCCACCGGAGAGGGCCACGACCTTCAGCACCCTGGGGTGCTCGATGCACGGCGTGTAGAAGCCGTCCACGTCGGGGATGGTGAGCTTGAGCATCACCTTCTGGTCGGCTTCGAGCGCGTCGAGACCCTTCATCAGGGCGTCACGGAGCAGCTTCTCGGCCTCCGCCTTGTCGGGGCAGTGGATGTCGACCTCGGGCTCGAGGATCGGAACGAGTCCGTGGCCGAGGATCTGGCGTCCGACCGCGAACTGCTGGTCGACGATGGCCTGGATCCCCGCCGCGTTCGCATGCTTCACCACGGAGCGCATCTTCGTGCCGAAAATCCCCTTGGCGCGGGCGCGTTCCAGCGTGGCGTCGAGCTCGGGCATGGGCTTCATGAGCTGGACGCCGTTCTCTTCGGCCGCGAGTCCCTTGTCCACCTTCAGGAAGGGAACGACGTGCTTCTTCTCCCAGAGGTACTTCGCTGTGGGGATCCCCTCGACGTCGCGGTCCATCGTCCCTTCGAAGAGGATGGCGCCAAGGATCCGGTTTCCGTTGAACGACGGGCTGGTGACGATCCGGGTACGCATGGCGTGCACCGCGGCGAACATCTCGTCTTCGCCGTTCCACTCGTCCTCGCCGATGCCGTACTGAGCCAGCGCCTTCGGGGTGCTCCCGCCGCTCTGATCGAGGGCAGCGATGAATCCGGGGGCGGTCTGGATCTTCTTCAGCTGGTCGTCGAAGGTGCTCACCTGGGGGCCTCGGCTTGGGTGTGTCTGGCTAGGACAATGAGGATCCCAAATGTAGGCTTTCGCAGGCCTGGGTGGGACTGCGGGAGAGCCTTCGTCGACGCCGCGGTCCCGGCACGTGCCGGCCTGCGGCCGCGAAGCGGCCGTCGCCGGCGAGCGGTCGGACATGTGGCGGGAAGCCCCCCGCCTTTCGCGGCGGTCCCCTTTTCGACAGCGTTGGGGTCCTCCGTCACGCACGACGGTCGCCTTTCGGCCCGTCCCATCCATCTTCGGCTCCTCTGACATGTCTCTCCAGATCACCGGCAAGGTCATCGACCTCCTTCCCGTGCAGTCCGGCACCAGCCGCAACGGCGAGTGGCGGAAGCAGGAGTTCATCCTCGAGATCCCGGGCCAGTACCCGAAGCAGGTGTGTGTCGTGCAGTGGGGTGACGCCATCGACAAGTTCGCGATCCAGCACGGCGAGACGATCACCGCACACATCGACATCCAGAGCCGTGAATACAACGGCCGCTGGTACACCGACGTGAAGGCGTGGAAGGTGGAGCGGGCGTCGGAAGGGGCGTCCGGTGGGCCGCCCAGCGCTGCCGACGAACCGTGGCCGGAGCCCTCGGGGCAGGACGGGGACGATGGGGACGACGGGCTCCCGTTCTGACCCACCTGCCGGCGTGAGCCGATGAAGGCCATCACCTTCCAGGGGATCGAATCCCTCGCGTTCGAGGACGTGCCCGATCCGCGTATCGTCGAGTCCACGGACGTCGTCGTGCGGGTCACGGCCGCGGGTATCTGCGGGTCCGACCTCCACCCGTACTTCGGGCGTGAGGCGGGCCTCGACGTCGGCACGGTCATGGGCCATGAGCCGCTCGGTGAGATCGTCGAGGCAGGCGCGGACGTGTCCGCCTTCACCGTGGGTGACCGCGTGGTGGCGCCGTTCACGACGAACTGCGGCACCTGCTTCTACTGCCGCACCGGCCTGACCGCCCGCTGCGAGCGGGGTCAGCTCTTCGGCTGGGTCCAGGACGGGCGCGGACTCCACGGTGGGCAGGCCGAGTACGTGCGGGTGCCGATGGCCGACGCGACGCTGGTCGCCGTGCCCGAGGGGCTCGACGGGGCGGTGGCGCTACTTGCCGGAGACATCCTCTCCACGGCGTCGTTCGGTGCCGACCTCGCGGACGTGACCGGCGGCGACGTGGTGGCGGTCGTGGGGTGCGGTCCGGTCGGGCTCCTGGCGATTCTCACCGCGTTCGACCGGGGGGCGCGGGCCGTCCTCGCCGTCGACGCCGTGCCGTCGCGCCTGGAGATGGCCCGGGGCTTCGGAGCCACGCCGGTAAACTTCGAAACCGGCGATGCAGGTGCCGTCGCGCGGGAGTTGACGCAGGGCAGGGGCGCGGACGCGGCCATCGAGGCCGTGGGCACAGCCTCAGCGAGCCGGACGGCGGCCGACCTGCTCCGACACGGCGGCCGCATCGCGGCCCTCGGAGTTCACACCGAGGCGCACCTCGCGTTGTCACCCGGCGAGCTCTACGACCGCAACGTTCGCTACGCCGCCGGCCGTTGCCCGGCACGCCACTACATGCCTGCCTCGCTGGAGCTCGCGAGCCGGCACGCCGAGCTGATCGGGACGCTGATCTCTCACCGTCTCCCGCTCTCGCAGGGGGTGGACGCGTATCGCAGCTTCGCTGCTCGGGAGCCGGGGTGGAACAAGGTGGTGCTGCTGCCGGGGGCGTGACACACCCCCCGGCCCGAGGGTCAGTCCCCCCGCACCTCTGCCACAGCCGCCCGTAGATCCCGCAGGCACGCCTCCATGCGGTCCATGTGCGTGCGAAAGGAGAGCACGCAGATCCTCAGGGCGAAGCGTCCACTGACCATGGTCCCGGTGAGGTAGACGTTCTGGCGCGCGTTGACGCGGGCCATGATGTCGCGGTTCAGGTCGTCGAGCGCCGTGCCCTGGACACCGGCCGGCACGAGGCGGAACGCCGTGAGGGAGAGCCTGGGCTCGCAGACGATCTCCATGTCGGGGATGGTGCGCAGCTCCTCCGCGGCCCAGCGGGCGAGGTCGAGCTTTTCGTCGAGGGCCGCCCGAAAGGCGTCCATGCCGAACAGCTTCAGCGGGAGCCAGACGCGAAGCCCGCGAAAGTCGCGGGAGAGCTCGGCCGAGAGGTCGCAGAAATCGACGAAGTCCGGGTCGTGCTGCATGACCGGCATGTAGTCGGCGAAGGTGGCGTGCGCACGGCGCAGGGCCTGCTCGTCCCGCACCAGCAGACACCCGGTCCCGTACGGCAGGAAGAGGCCCTTGTGCGGGTCGAGGGTGATGGAGTCGGCTCGCTCGATTCCCTTCATCGCCGCGCGGCCACGCCCGGTCAGCATGAAGAATGCGCCGTAGGCGCCGTCGACGTGCAGCCACATGCGCTCGGCATCCGCGACGTCGGCCAGCGTGTCGAGGGGGTCCACGGCCCCGGTGTTGGTCGTACCGGCGCTGCCCACGAGGAGGAAGGGTTCGAGGCCCGCCGCCCGGTCCTCGGCGATGCGGGCGCACAGCGCCTGGACGTCCATCTCCTGGCGATCGTTCGTGGCGACCTGTCGCACCTGGGATTCCGCGAAGCCCGCGAGCACGGCGGATTTCCGCACGGAGTGGTGCGCCTGGTCCGAGGTGTAGATGACGCCGGTCCGGAAATCGTCGGGCAGTCGCTCGCGCCGGGCCGCGACGATGGCGGTCAGGTTGGAGAGCGAGCCGCCGCTCGTCAGGATCCCTCCGCTTCCGTGGCCGAACCCCATCGCGGAGCAGAACCAGCGGATCACGTTGAGCTCGAGCTGCACGAGCGCCGGAGCCGCGACCCAGACGCCGACGTACCGGTTGATCGCGTTGGCGATCAGGTCCGCCACGGCCGAGGGGAAGACGCCGCCCCCGGGAATGTAGGCAAGGTAGCCGGGCCCGGCCGTGTTGAACGAGTGGGGGGTCGCACGGTCGAAGACCAGGTCGAGCAGTTCGTCAAAGTCCGTAGCGGTGGCCGGCATCGGCTCGACGAGCGCGCGCGCCTCGGCCCGGCCGTCCGTGCCGTACGAGGCGGGCTGTTCGCCGAGCGAGACGATGTGCTCGATCACCCGGTCCGACGCCGCGGCGAGCATGGCGCGCATCTCGGCGGCGTCGGGTTCGAGCGGCCATCGCCTCGCGTTCGGGGTCATGCGGGATCCTCGTGGGTCGGGGGGAGCGCCCGCAATCTGGTGTCTCGGTGCGGCGAGGCCACCCCCGCGGGTGGCTTTCGATTACCTTTTCGCCGCGCCGGGTCTCGGGGACCGTACCCGCTCGTCGGCCGCACCGCCCCCTACCTCTCCGAACGAACCCATGTCCGCTGCGCACGGTCCCGAGGCTCGGACGCGACGCCTTCAGCACTTTCTGGCGGCGCCGACGCGGGCACTGTGGACGATGGCGGTGCCGATGATCGCGGGGATGACCGTCAACACCGTCTACGTCATCGTGGACACGGCGTTCATCGGGACGCTGGGGACCGAGGCGCTCGCCGCGGCGACCTTCGTTGCGCCGCTCGTCTTCCTCACCATGGCCCTCACCATGGGCATCGGCACGGCCGTCACGGCACTCGTGGCGCAGGCCGTGGGACGGGAGGACGCTCCGAGCGCGGACGCTGCAGCCGGGACGGCGATCTCCGTAGGCAGCGCGCTCGGCGTGGCCTTCGGCGTGTTGGGACTGCTGGCCGAACGGTGGATGCTCGAGCGCCTCGGTGCGCAGGGCGTGGTCACGGATCTGGCC
>Ga0222714_10000289_pt1 | contig 60295 bp, 76 predicted proteins | sample C33_3DmetaG_FD_165048 | JGI IMG/M metagenome (GOLD analysis project Ga0222714, IMG submission 165048) | Estuarine water microbial communities from San Francisco Bay, California, United States - C33_3D | ecosystem: Environmental > Aquatic > Marine > Unclassified | place: USA: California... | reverse complement strand
TGGACTGTTACTGAGCCGACTTCCCCTGAGCCAGCAACTCCAGTTACGTTTACGCTTACATTTGCGGTAGTCTGGACTGTTACTGAGCCGACTTCCCCTGTGCCAGCAACTCCAGTTACGTTTACATTTGCGGTAGTCTGGACTGTTACTGAGCCAACTTCCCCTGTGCCAGCCTCTCCAGTTACGTTTACATTTACATTACCGCCAGCAGGCACGTAAGTAACTACAATGATACCTTGCCCGCCTGTGCCGCCAGCGCCCCCTGCGGTACCGTTTCTTCCAGCGCCGCCGCCTCCGCCGCCGTAAGAAGCCGAGCCGCCCTCTGCATATTGCGCGGCACTGCTGTCCCGATCTCCAGACCCACCGCCACCGCCGCTGGGGCCATACCCTGTAGCCCAGTAGTTCTCAACGCCGCCGTCTGCACCGTCGCGATAGGTGGCAGGATCGCTCTTTGCGCCACCGCCCCCGCCACCGCCGGAAGACCCCGCTACTGCCGAAGTTGTTAGCGTCGCGCCAGCGCCCGATCCTGTCCCGCCTGACCCCTGACCGCCATCTCCTCCATCGTTAAAGGTAGTGCCGTTACTGCCAGCGGTTGAAGAACCGCCGTTTGACCCTCCGCCGCCAGCGCCGCCGTCAGTTGCGCCCGTTCCGCCGCTTTTCCCTGTGCCTAATGGCCCAGCAGCGCCACCGCCGCCCCCGCCGCCGTCAGAGGAACCTCCATCGCCGCCCGCTCCGCCGTCGTAATTCCCCCCTGCGCCTGTGCCGCCTGTGCCGCCCGCAGCCCCACTCGTGAAAGTTGAGTTCCCGCCGTTCTTGGCTTCAAGGATGATTGTCCCACCACCGCCAGCGCCGTTCTTTAGCCAAGCGCCATCTGCTGCCGATCCCGCGCCGCCAGAGGGGATGTTAATGTCGTAAGTCTGACCGGCAGTGAGGCCTGGAGTGACAATTTTCCGGTATTCGCCGCCACCGCCCCCGCCAAACCCGTTAGTTGTGTTTCCGTCTCCGCCTGACCCGCCCGCGCCGATAGCTTCGATTATAGCTCCGCTGTCTGTCCAATCGCTGGGAACAGTCCAAGTCGTGCCGGAGGTTAGGAATAAATAAACTTCACCAAAACTGACTGTTGCTGAGCCGACTTCCCCTGTGCCAGCCTCTCCAGTTACGTTTACAATCGCGTTTGGACCCTCGTACTCAATAACGATCAGTCCCTGACCACCCGCGCCACCCGTCCCAACAGCTGATGAAAAAGCGCCACCGCCACCGCCGCCGCCGTAAGTGCCTCCCGCGCCACCGTCGCGATTGCCCGTTCCGCCGGTACCTGACGCCGAACCGCCACCGCCACCGCCACCAGAAGGGCCATACGCGCCGCCCCATTCGTAATAAACCGCGCCCGCACCTCCAGTGGCTACTGTGCTGCCAGTCGCGTTATTCGCGCCCCCGCCGCCACCCCCCGTTCCAGCGGTTCCAGCACCGCCGGGGCTTCCGCTTGATCCGCCGCCCGTCCCGTCTGGTCCGTCGCCGCCAGCTCCGCCCGTTGAACCTGTGCTGTCCCCTCCTGCTGTGCTGGATGACCCGCCCGCGCCACCTCCGCCGCCACCGCCGCGGACTGCCGTGCTTTGTGCGCTACCACCTACCTCGCCCGCGCCGTTTGGACCGCCCGACGACCCACCACCCGCACCCGCGCCCGCAGTAGCACTTGTGCCAGTGTTCGCGCCGCCAGCGCCGCCATCAAACGCAATGTAGCTGCCGGTTCCGCCGGTTCCGCCACTTCCGCCAGTTCTGCTCGCGCCGTTCCCGCCGTTCTTAGCTTCTAAAACGATAGTGCTGGCGTTGTTTTTGAGCCAAGTGCCATCTGCGCCCGACCCCGCACCTCCAGCAGCGATGTTAATATCAACCGTTGAAGACGGGGTAAGAGATACGTTCTGAACAGCGCGGAACTCACCGCCGCCACCCCCAACACCGCCGTAAGAATCGTCTACAGCGCCTTCGCCGTTACCGCCCGCGCCGATAGCGTAGATTGTGTTGTTGGAACTGTTCCAATCCGCTGGAACATTCCACGTCGTGCCGGAAGTAAGGACTATGCGGACGACGGCCATTTAGATCACCGCGTCATCTACATAAGGCTCTTCTGTATCCGGAGAAGTTACTACTATGGCTTCACGCTCTATTCTAAGGCGCTCTTGTTCTGCGTCATAGTCATCAGTCCTCTTATTCAGGACCAGGGCGTTTTCTGGAGAGACTCGCAGAACAGCTAGTTTACAAAGCGCGTACCACTGACCGCCAGCGTTATTATACTCGTCGTTAGTGAAGACGACTTGAAAGCAATCACCAGGGTGAAAAGCCGGATCGCTCAGATTGCGAGCGTTAGATACAACCATATGTATCTTTGCATCTGTTTTATCGAAGCAGACAATGTAGCTCACAACGGCCACCTATATTAAAGGAAATAAAGCAGCCTCTGCTTCTCTCCTACGTACAAGCCCTGGTAGAACTCGTCCCCCGCCGCGTACCCACCTTTTAATTTGATGTATGGCTTCCGGCCATTTCTCTTCGTTTACCTTACGCCTTAACGTGCTGGACTGTAGCCGCCCTACCCCTAGATTGAACGAAAAATCTACAAGAGCGTTCAACACCTCTGGAAAGCATAAAACTATAGGGCAACACCTTAAGACTCCCGGTAAGTATGTTTTATTTAACTCTTCCTCCAGAAGCGCCTCCGCCTCTCGTTCCGATATAGGAGGGTCTGCTAGCGCCACTTTCCGGCCCCCCGTGTAATACGTCGCCCCGTACCCTATTGTGGGAACCCCCGCTGGACAGAGATACGGAGCGGACCTAAACCCTTCAAACTCTTTGCACAGCTCCTTGGCTATAGTTAGATCGAACATCAAATACCACGCTTGGCTAACGTCCTATCTAGAATCCAATAGTTAACCACGCCGGATAAAAGCGCCATGTCGTCTACCCCCCATAAAGAAGGCATAACGACCGTAAATGGAGTACCGAGCGCCATCTCGTTAACTACTAAACAGGACTTAACAACCCCGTATAGAACGAGAAGATAGTAGGTCATAACAGGGCGAACACTTGCAGACAGCGCGGCAGTCCAACCACCAGCTATCTTAACCATATCTGTCTGCTGCTTAATCGCAGCCTGAAACGCAGACATAGCTCCGGTATCGAGATCGGCGGCTCTTTGTGCCCCTATCTCAGCAAGTTTTTGTTCACCCCTAGCAGCTTCTAGTTGGCATTGCTGTTGGAACATAGCTAGCTCATGGCTACGCTCGTTCTTTTTATCCAGCCACTTCAACACTTCGGGGGCAAGCCTAAAAAGGCCCCCTAACAAACTGCCTAAGATTCCACCGCCCAGCACCTCAAACATGGCGCTACCCTACGCAATACGAATAATAGCCGTATTATACGCCGACGCAGGAAAGACAATCGTGAAATCCCCAGACGAAGAAGACTTATCCGACCCAAAATCTAACACGCACACCGCAGCGTTTGTAAGTGCCGCGCCACTATTATCGGTGGCCGAAGGCGTGTTGTTATAGATCAGCGCCCCGCGAGCAGTGATTGTGGAAGAGCTGAAAGTCAGATCACTAAAATCCGTCCAACCAGCGTTAGAGCCCGTAGCCACGCCGACATTAGTAAGCGCAGCACCGCCTGCACTGTAGCCCGTGCCGGAAGATTCATTGGTTGCTGAATACGTCGTGGTGCTCTCACCTAAGGTTGCAGCAGACGTGTAGAGTGCAAGCTTAAAAGTATCACCACTGGCCCGGAAATCGTGTACGCTAAGCAAAACTTCCGCTTTGAACGAAGCACACATAGCCTGAGTAATAGCCATAATAACCTCCTTAAGGTTCTAGAATAGGTAGCAACTCGCGGTGTCCAGCTTCCACGAGTCTATTGGTTAACGTAGTATTATGAGACCGCACTGCTTCCTTCATATAGTGAAGCAAAACCATACGGATACGAGCCCTGTAAGCTCGTGCCTGGTCAGTTATGGCGGGATGGGCGTCATTACCCACATAGATAATTTTATCTAGCGCCATATCTGTCAGTTCTTCAGGGGTAAAACCCCTGTTGGAGGTAGTTCTGACTTCAACACTACCCCCTAAAAGAGAAGCAACTTCACCGTTCATTTTACCGGATACCTCACTTGTTGTGTGCGATACATATCCTGACGATTTTTGCCCTCTGCCATTTGTTTCAAAAGCACCATCGCCTCGTCGTACCGCTTCTGGTACATAGCAAGCACATCTTGCTCGCCCTTCATATATGTATAGGCTTCCAAAAGAGACCCATACAAAAGCGCAGAGTCGAAGTTATCGCCAAGCCACGTTGTCGAAGCGGTAACAATAGACTCGGGGTAGTAGAAATAATGCAATTCAATCGTGTAGGTAGCGTCTGGGGTAGGCCCTAGGATGAACGAATTTTCATCAAACATTGCGTAGTGGGTGGGCTTGCCCGTAGTTGCTGGGTAAGGAAATGCTTCTCGGATAAAGTTAACATCCTTATCCAGCATAAACTCATACGCTCCGTCAGACGGGTCCACAGAGGCCATAGAAAAAGTAGCCAACCAGTCATCGGGAACCGTAAGATATTTATTGCCGGAAGTGGTCATACCAGTGACGTTCTTCCGTAAGTCCAGTATTTGGACTGTATTATAGATACGCTGTTCAGCCTGCTGGATGAACGTGTTTAATTGCTCCGTGGAGGTTAAGTCCCCAGAGCCTGCCGTATCGGGGAAGTCGTTCTCCGAATACGCTTTTATCGTATCTACAAGAGTAGCGTAGTTCACTGTTTAGCCCATCTTGCTGGAATGACCAGTGCCTTTGGTAGCTGCGCCAGCGCCCTTCGTCTTCTGGGTCTGCGTGTTAGGGATGTTGTTGGGGTACCCATTGCAGTCAGGAACCGGAACCTTCTGGGGCTGGTTACCGTACTTTTTGCTCGCCATGTTAATCTCCTAGCTAGTTGTAACTGTTACAGTGCCTACTTGCCCCGTAGCCACCAGATTATCCTTTAATCCTGACAACCCTAGCGGATTATTCAGCCCGACAGGCCCCCAACCCCACTGTATGTCACGGCTCTGACTATAGCTGGTATCTGGTCTGGGGTCACGTAAAGCTTGAGGATCATCTACTGGATACATACCTAACTGTAGCTGTGGTTGATCAGGCTCCCAACAGGAAGGGCAGACCAAGATGTTTATGTTCTTAGTCTTAACGATAAGTTCTCGTAGCTCTTTCAGCTTGTACTGAAAGCCACACCTATCACACTCTGCAATGGCATGTTTGCCTGAAGCAAACCTATTGGGCATGGTCCGCTCCTAGATAAAAGACTGCCTCGGGGCTAGCCGTAGGGGCGCTTTCTCTCTGTCTTCCGAAGAAGCCAAGTCCCACTGCTCATCATACATCGACTTGAGAAGCGCCGTCCGGTCCAAAGCATCGGGAAGCTTGAGAGACAGGTAATAGGCCAAACCAGCTACCATAGCGGGAAGAAGCCGAAAGGGAATATCCTGAGTGCTAGTCCCGTTACCTGCGTCTTGAATACGCCGTAATCTCCAATAGACAAAGGTATAAGTGTTGTCCTGATCCGGGGTAGGCCAAACATTGATCGTAGGATAGACAACCCCGTCAGTAGGGTCAGTAGCCCCGGACTGCCTATTTATCCACACTTGTATCGGACGGCCTTGGGCGTTCTTATTTGGAATCGTAGCGTAGGTATCCACACTAATACGACTGATATTTATATCGCTTTGGTTCGTCCCTGTCCCCGTCCGAACGACGTGATCCAAAAGGTCAATGGTATCTATAGGTAGATTGTAAGCTATAGTACCCTGGGTTAGAGCAATGGACCCCTGCTCTATGGTCCAAAGGTTAATACCTCGATTCGCCCATTCGATGGTCAGCAGGTTCAGGCTCCGTCTAGCCGTGCGCATGTCATAGCCGGTACGCAGCTCTGCGCCGCACCGTTCAAACGCCTCCTCAACAAGGTTATTGAGGTCTAGGTTAAAAGTCTCAGTGCCTGAAGTCGTCATAAGCTACCCTTTCCGGGGGAGCGCCCGTGCCATGCGAGCCCTACGCTGTAAAAACCTCGCCATGTTAGGCTGCATATAATTCTGTAACCCGCCTAGCCCACGCATAGGCTGTTGGGGCGGTGGGAGCTGTTGAGGCTGTTGCTGTAAAAACCTATCATATAAATTCTGTAGCATAGCGGGCGGTTGGGGCTGTTGAAGCGGTCCGCCATAGGTAGACTGTTGGGGCTGTAGCATAGCGGCCTGTTGAGCCATTGCTGTGGCCTGCCCGAGCGTAGGGGCCCGTGCGCCTTGAAAGGGAGCTAGCGGGGCTTGATTAGGCAACATCTGCTGTAAAGATTCCGTCATTTGCGCCTGTCCGAGCGTAGGGGGCCGTTCGACCATAGGGTTTGGTGTGGGGAAAGCGCCCATCGGCGCGCCTTGAAAGGAAGCTAGCGAGGCTGCTTGATTAGGCAACATCTGCTGCGTCGGATTAGGAACAGCAAGCGGGGCACTCCCCAGCTGCGCGGCGTACTGCGGCAAAACATTGGTGGTAGGAAAACCCGTTGCTGTACCACCCATACCTTGCGGCTGAGCCTGTGATTGCGATGGAATTGATAATCCTACGCCCATTTTACTTACCTTTCTTTTCCTTATTCATACCTTTGAGCACCATTGCAAACCGGGCTCGCTGCCCAAGTTTACCAGGTTTCTTAGCTGCTGCCTTCAACTTCTCTTCGGGAATAGGCTCGCCCTTCTTAGCCTTTAGGCTTTTACGCAAGGCTCCAGGCTTCTTAATAGCCTTCTGAATCCAATTTTTATCCTTTGCCATTAGTCCTGTACCTTTTGGTTTTATTACGCACATTTTTGGGTTGCGGTACAAACTGCTTACCCTTCTTAGTGCCTTCCCGCTTAGCTTTAGTAGTCGCAGCGTATTCCGTAGTGGACAGCGCTTTTATAGCCTTTTCAGGTAGATAGCGTTCGCCTGTAGCTTTAGGCCCCTGCGTAGACGGCTTGCCACTTTTAGTGCGCCACTTCTCTCTGGTCCAAGCTTTCAAGCTTTTCTGGGGTTTTTTGAGCGCACTCACTTATAGCCTCCGCCAGCGTTCTTATATTTCAAAGCTAGCATTTGCGCCTTACGTGCGCTCCATTGCCCAGGCTTACCGCCTTTACTACCTGCCTTTATCTGCTCAAACAGCCGCTTACGTAGCCCCGGTTTGGTGTAGTTACCGGCTTCGTTTACCCGCGACTTAGTTTTAGCTTTAGGCTTCATTAGGGTCTGGTTTTACCCTTAACAGCGCAACCGTCGATGGAACCGCCCTTCTTCATACCTCTAGGTTTACAAGCATAACCGCCTTTAGCCATCTTAACTGAACCGCCCTTCTTCATACCTCTAGGTTTACAAGCAGAACCGCCTTTAGCCATCTTAACTGAACCGCCCTTCTTCATACCGGCAGGGCGCGTCATACCAGGACCGCGCATACCTTTGCGATCCATAGCCATACCCATACGATCTCTATTAACCCGCATACCACGCATATCAGTCTCCATGAGTTATAAGTTAAACCATACGCCCTTTGGTCTTGCCCTTACGAGCACAGCCATCACCGCGCTTTGACGCGGCAGACACTTTTTTCTTCTTAGAAGCTTTCTTCTTGTGCATTGGGCCGCCATGGGCCATGCCGTGCCGCTTACCAGGCATCATAGAGCCATCAGGCATCCTGTGCATCGGACCACCAGCGGCTTTGTTGTTTTTCCTTGACTCTTCATCCGGCTCTTCAATGACAAAAGACATCCCCTCATCAAAAGGGTCGTCTCCCCCCGCCGCGATTTCGTCAACTTCGTCTTGGCGCTTTTTAATAGCTGCTCTCTGCCGTCTTAACGCCTCTTGAACTTCTTCCCAAGTAGGAGGTGTGTCTTCAGCCATCTCTCTAACCCCGTTTTGCTAAAGCGTCGATTTTAGACTCCAGGCGGTTAATGCCTGTATCGAGACGCTCCATTAGTTTTTCCAGATCACGCGATACTTCTGCACGAGTAACATGATCACGAGCTACCTCCTCCCTAGTCCTATTAAGGAGGATGCCTACACGATTAAGCTCGTCAAACTTTCCTTTAAGTAGCACGGCCATAACAGCAACTACGCCGGAAAGAATAGTGTTCCATACCATCATCTCCATGGCGCTACCATTTAACTTTATCGGCCCAGTAGGCAGCACTCATTTTGCCTCGGGCGATATTCTTAGCGTGGCGGGCCTTAAAGGATTTACGTTTGTTTTTCATCCGTTGAGACTCACCAGCCTTCGGTTTACCAGCAGTACCGCTGACAGTACCCACCTTTTTACCTTGCTGACCAAAACGGATGATCTTTTCTTTGCCCCCCTCGCAAGCCTTAACGACGTGCGACTTCTTAGGATGCGTAGGGGTAGCCCGTGCCTTGTTGCACGGCATAGTTTTCTTGGAAATAAGTTTAGTAGCCATTATGCGACCTTCTCCCCCGGCACAATCATCGGATAAAGAACGTCGTTGCCAAAACAGCCTTGGTATTCTTGGACACCCATATGCCCCAGTTTAATAGACGGGTCGATCCAGACTTCGAACCCTTCGGCTCTAGCACGATCACAGAATAAGAAATCCTCACCCATGTAGCCTTCTTCGGTGAGCATAAAGTCAAACATAGCCGTAAGCATACGGTCAGACTTTTTATCGTAATACTGCCACTCAGGGTGTTTCTTAGCGAGAGTATCGAATACCTCTCTACGGACTAGCATGAACGCAGTAGCGACACGCTTACCGCGAACGAGCCCCATACCATTCATAGTAAGCTGGTTGTTCTCGTCGTAGTCCATATCCGCAATGTAAATCTTATCGACGTTACGAACACGGGGAACCCCGGCAACTATTGCCTTCTTAGGGTCAGACGCCCAAGCAAGCAGACGAAATACATCGTCAGCCTCAAAGTTAATGTCTGAGTCGATAAAGATTAGGTCAGTGCAGTCGGAGTCCAGTAGGTCTTGAGCCAGTAAATTCCTAGCCCGAGACACTACCGAACATCCGCAAATGCTACCGATCTGTAACGACACACCGTGCTGCGGAGCAGCTTGCGCAAGCTTAGCTAAAGATATCGCTAACTTAAGCGACACCTTAAAGTCGTAAGCCGGAAGCGCTACAAAAAGCCTACGCCCCGCTAGATCATAAGCCTTCTCTGCCTGCATAAATCACCCGTATATAACAACGGTTGACGCAGTATTCGTGACTGTGCCGTAGACGGCACTCGACGCCAAAATACCCTCTCCAGGTAGAAGCAGATAAGACGAGCCATCATTAGCCACTGCAGGGGTGTTTAGGGTGATAAGCGTAGTACCACCGTCACCATCCGAGATGACTACAGAGCCTGCAGAAGCCCCGTTCACGGTATAGATGGCCTTAATGCGCACCCTACCGAGAGCGTTATCTGACTGATCTAGAAAACTACCTGTAGCTGTAAGGGGTTTAGACGCCTTAACGTCGTATTGCATACCCATCAGGTATCCCCTTTACTAAGCCAGGTTGTTGTTCTGGATATATGTAACCGTCAGAGTAGCTACACCCGCATCCGCAGTCGTGGCGCTCGAATCAACGTAGATTTCAACATCGGTGGTACCGACATCTTCCCAAGCATCCGCATCCGGAATCGTCGCCTGCGAAGCCAGTTTAATCGTGTTGATCGTCGAGACTGCAACCCCGGTCGCCAATTCATTGGATGAAGAGCTAGTGCCGACGCTCAGGGTAGCCGAGTTATCAAAAGCTGTCGTGACGAAAACAGTGATCTCAAGAATCTGAGAATTAGCCGGGATGACAATCCCAGTTCCCGCCGCCGTCGTGCTCTGAGTGATAGCCGCCGACTGCGCCATAACAACGTAGCCAACATTCGCTACATTGGAACCAAGCGTTGTGCCCGTCGTGTTCTGAATAGTTCCGGCCTTAACTGGACCGCTAAAAGTTGTCGTACCCATTTTTATCTCCGTGTAGTAGCACTTTCCGCACTGTCTCTACTAAGTCTGCAAATCAGTCAGTACGGATTCTAAGAAATAGGGGGAGGGCGAACCCTCCCCCCATAACATTACGCCGCGCCCTGGGAACCATACATTCCAAGGGGGTCGGACCAACCGAACGAATAACGCTCGCGGGCCTTGTAGCGGACATTGCCGGTGTCGAAATCACCGTCCATCGAGTTCGCCATGGGCGAACGGACAAAGTGTTTAAGACCATTCGGAACATCCGTTTTAAGGAACCAAGCGTCCGTGTCCGTCAGGAAGTGGTTAACCGAATAACCTTCCGGAATCGAACCGTTCGACTTGAGCGCATTGATGTCGTTATCAGCCGTGCCGACACGAAGCTCAGTTTCGAGCAAACGAGTCGCGACAAACATCAACGCCGGAGGAACGATGAGCTTGCGAGGTTTAGCCGCAATCAAGAGCCCACGTTCATCCGTCCAAGCAGCAATGTCGATAACCGCGTTCTCAAGAGAAGCCTCGTTGAGGTCAGCAGCCACCGAAGGCTGGTTGGAGTTGGTACCGCCAGAAACAAGCGGATGCGACGAGCTGAAAAGAGCTTGGCCGTCACCACCGGGGTAGTTCGTGCCATCAAAGCCGTTGTTCAGAATCGCCGCAGCTTTCGTCTGCTTCGTGTACGCCATAGCGCGAGCGAGGGCCTTCGTGTACCGCGAGGAGAGCGAGTCGTAGAGGTTATCCTCAATCGCTTCTTCCGTGAGCGAGAACCCAAGGGCAATCGTTTCGTGGTTATAGCGTGCGGTGAAGACTTCCTGCGCATTGTCATATGCAATGGCAGAGCCTTCATCCTTGACGGGAGCAGCAGAAAAGCCAGAGAGCTTGGTTTCTTCTTCGAACGAACGCTCCGAAGATTCCTGCTCAAAGATTTCCTTATGCTCTTCGCCGTACTTAGCATACTCCAGACCAAACAAAGCGTTAAGGCCGGGAAGCAGCTCTTTCAGTAGTTGTGCGCGTGAAATAGCCATCTATTTAGCCTCCTATACGCCAGTAGAGTTATTATACTGGTGCATACCGGCGTTCCATTTCACGACAACTTCCGTGTACGAACCGCTGCTATTCTTGGTCTCCGCAACGCCTTCAATGATGCGAACCGGGAACGTGCTAGTCGTGCCCGTATTGTCATCCACCGCGACCTTGGAGTTACCAGTAATAGTAGAACCAGCATTTTGAACGAGAACCGCGTTATTACCGATAACCGTCTGAGTGACGCCACCAATCGTGGTCGTTGCAGAAACAACAGCGACCTTGAACAACGCATCCGGGTCATCGCAAACATACGCCGTAACATCGGTGATATTCGTGGTGCCAGGGTAATACTGCCGGAACGTCAATCCATAAGTGGGGTCCGTGTAGGTACACCCAAGGAAGACGCCAACAGGAGTAGCAGCATCCGTGCCAGTGTCCCGTTCAATGGTACCGGAGCTAATCAATTTAACAACGTCACCATAATAGATGGCCGTCGCTGAATTGGTAGCAATCGGAATCTGACGGGTAGAACCAGCAAAGACCTGCCCACCGATCAGATTGATCGGGCGCAACCCATACGGGGCTGCAACAGTGGGATAAGCCATGTTTAGCTCCTAAAAGTTATTTGCCTTTACCAAACGACGTAGTAGAACGCTTCTCCCGAAAGAGCGGCATCCTGCTATCGTTCTCTCTCATAAAGTTGCTGTCCACAGATTCCATCTGATCGCTGTTCTTCTTGGCGTACCATTCTTTACGCTGCTGAATGAACTCTTCAGGAATCTTGCAAAGCAACAACCCAGCCACCTCAATGTTGTCCTTGAACGGGCCATCATTCTTCGGTGACATGTAATACTTGAACTTGGGCTGTTCCTCTAACCGCACCGGCTCCCACCCTTCACGCATCTTCGCAGATACATTCCGAGGGTCTGGCGAGGACAGCAATTCGGTGCGGACCCACCTATATGCGTATCCAGGCTGTTTATCCGGCTCGGGCAAAAGAGACGGCGGTTGCCAGCTCTTCGGCCTTTCGTTTTCGGTTCTATTCTCAAGTTCGCGTGCAAGTCTCGATTCAGCCATTTTAGTTCTCCAACTTCTGCAGCTTCTGCATTTCACGAGCATACTGCTCTGGGGTTAAACCTAACTTTTTCGCAAGACTAACCTGCGATTGCTTGAGCACGATCCGTTTGGAGGACGTACTCCTAGACGCTGGAGCTACTACTGTGGCTGGTTTTGTCTCTGTGCGTCCGTTAGCTTTGCCGTTGCTAACGGGCGGAGTCTCTTGCTCCCCGAAGTACTCAGGGAAACGGCGCTGCATTGTTTCGTCCACTGCGCGCCAGTATTCATCAGTACCAACGAACGAGTCGCCGTGCTGTTTGAGTAACTTCTGGTGCAGACCAAGAGCACTCGCTGTCATCTCTTCGTCCGTTCCCCACCAAGTGTTGCGCTCTTGCCACGCTTGAGTCTTGGCGTCCAAAACGGGACGTTGAGGTGTTACGGTTTGCATTGTAGGGGGAAGAGAGGGGGTCTGTAAAGTGGGCCTATACGCTTGTATCTGAGCAAGCCTGTAGTTGGCGTTAGCCAGCTTGTTCTGGGCGTCTACCACCTTGTCCGAATCACCCGACTCGTAAGCCTCTTTGTAAGCCCTCTTAGCAGCGTCAAACTCCAGTTGCGCCGCCGTATGGTAAGACTGGATTAGAGTCTTCTCTCCATCGGAAAGAGTAGTCTTGAGCCGATTGTTCTCTTCCAGCATCTGCTTGGCAAGCTGAACAGCCTCTTGCTGTTCACGCATGGCGCGTTCTTTTTCCCTGCGCTCATCATGCCAAACTTTCTTCATCTGCTTGAGGCGCGTCTTTACCTTATCGCTATAATCCTCAAGCTCGTCCGCCTCTAACTCTTCAACCAGGTGTTTCGGCAGCGGAGTCCGCCCCCTATCTGCTTCAGGGGTATCGTCTTCAACCTCGATGTCCGGTTCAGCTCTTTGTTGCGGTGCAGCATCAGGCTTAGCGGGATTCCCCCGTTCCACCTCTTCACCCTCTAACTCCACGGAAAAATCGTCGTCTGCTTCAATTTTCTTAGCTTGTCCAGCCATTTGTGCCTCCATTAGGCTCTGGAAATGCCGCGCGGGTCCTCAACAACACCCTCAACGGAGTCGTCATTGATGAACCTAAATTCGCGACCGTGAATCTTAACCCGACTACCAGCGTGCGGACGTACCAGTATGAAGTCGCCCTCCTTACACCAAGGTCCAGAAGGGAACCTCTTAGAATCCTTGTAACAATCCGGCCCTAATTTAATAACAAACAGGACCGTCGTTAGGAGTTCCTCGTTACGCATAGTGATGTCAGACTTAAAAAGGCCACCCTCAGTCCTGGCCTCTACGTCAGGGACTCCGCACAGAATACGGTACCCTGAAGGGTTCGGTAGTTGCTTAGCCTTTTTCTCAGGCGTTTCCGGCAATACAGTGGAATCTTCTATATTGTCGGGGTTTGTGCCGACTAGAAGTTCAGTCATCGCTTGTGTCCATCCTTTCAGATATTTCTACTATTAGATTGTTAGCTATAAGCAGCCCCCTCATAATCCCGCAGGCAAACTTATATTCCCCGAAGTCTTTGGCCTTCCCCATAGACAAGTCAGAAGTAATTACGTCCTGCTCGTCTTTGAGTTTGGCCGATAGGTACTTTAGTAAGTCATCGCTCATCTATTCCCCTCAGTTGGCGTGCCTTTCGGGGCACGTTGCTGGCTTTGCATCTGCCTTTGCGCCGCCCGTTCGTTCGCAGCTTGTTTGGAGGTCTCTTTGGCAATCTCGATCCCCATACGAACACCCTCTAGCTGCTTCTTGTCATCCGCAGCCGTCTTGTCGGTAGCGATTTTCGCCCCAACCTGCATACCCGCAATACGTTCTTGCGCTGCAATTTGCTCGCGCCGTACCTCCAGCTCGTCGGCCTTGGCCGCTGAATCTATCGCCAGTTTGACCTGTTTCGTCTGGACATCCTGGGCTTTTATCTGCAGCTCTTGCTGCTTCATCTGCACCAGCGGGTCCTGGGCCATCTGCTGAGCCTGTTGCTGGGCGGCTTCGGCTTGAGACTTAGCGAGCACCTTCTGCGCCCCCGCCGCTGCAAGCCGCGATAGCTGCACTTCGATCTCTTCCGGAATCTCTGCATCGGGTTCCGGATACGGGACGCCAAGGCTCTCTTCAATCTGTCTGCGATATTCAAAGGCCAAATGCTCAGCGATGTGGGCTTGAGCTGCAGCCGCTATAGTCTGGGCTTGAGGGCTCTGACCGACCAACTGCGCAATTTTCGGGTCCTGCATAGCCGTCATGTGGACGGTGATGTGAGCTTGGTGATCTTGGTAAATAAACGCTCTGACGGGTTTACTATTCAAAATGTTCATGTTCTCAGAAACAGGATCACGGGGCTTCAAGTCATCCTCTAGTGGGATCAACTTAGAAGCGTTCTGAATCCCAAGAACCTCCAACATCTGCCTATGGAGCAGGGGAAGATCGTAAAGTTGAGGCGCTGTCTGGGCGAGCTGGAGAACCGCCTGATACTGTACAACCTTCTGCGCCATGGTAGCGGCATTGGGGTCGGATACCGGGATGACTTCCACCAGATCGTAGTCCGACTGCTTGGCGCTACGCTGACCTTCCTCCGGTTCATACGTATAATCTTCAGGCGTGTAGTCCCGAATGATCGTCTTGAGGAGCCGAAACTCCTGCTTCATGGCGTAGTGGATGCGGGCCTGAACAGCCGACATCACTTTCATCGTTCGCTCTAGAATAGCTAGCGTTGTACCCACAGGGGACTGAGACGACATGTCGGACACTTTCAGGTCCGTAGCCGCCGCAAAACGACGCCCTTCTTCTACAATCGTCTGGAGAAGCTGATAAAGAACCTGGGAAGGTTCCTTGTAGGGTAGGGGTAAAATGTTATCCTTAAGGGTTCCAGAAGCAACATCTACATCCCTGAACTCAGCCGGGGAGATCGGTGTATCGTCTCCCTTTACACGCAACCCACGAGTCTTAAAGCCCCCCGGAAGGTTAGAGAGCGTACCGGCATCGACTAGTTGTCGGATAAGAGATGTTCCAGATTTGGCAAAAGCCCCGATAAGGTGAATAAGGCCAAAAGCATAAAAACCAAAACCGGGGATATACGAATAATGAACGAAATGATTGCGTTTCTGCTTGGTATCATCTGACGGCTCCCAGTTGCGCCGGATAGCCAGTACTGTCTGAGTACTCTTTTCAATCGTCACTACGTAAGGCAGGGCTATCCCGGTCTTCTTCCTTCCATCTTTATCCTCATACCCAGGCAAGTCCAGGTATACGTGCATCTCAAGAAGCTTATAGCGGTCGTCCGATGAAGCTCTGAAGCCCATCTTCTCCGCAATAGTCCTCTCCACCTCATCAAAAGTATCCACAGGCTCGCCAAGGTCTACATCACGATAGAACCCAGCAACCTGTAGCCTGCGAAGCTCGTTCTTAGTCTTGCGCATAACATGCGTCACGCGCTCCGCAGTCTCGATATTACTGGCCCCGTAAGGGACAACGACATCCTCTGCCGGAACAAACAGCGCCGTCTGCCGCTCCAAGCTGGGGTCGTAATAAATTTTCTTAAAGGCGTTACCAGCCAGCCCGAGGCCCCAAAGCATCCGCTCATGCTCTGGCCGATATTCAATCATCTTCTCAGTAAGCTGGTAGTTCATATCCTCGCGGACACGGGCTGCTGCCTCAATCGTCTCGCGAGTCTCTTTACCAATAATCTCAGTTTTCACGGGACCACTGGCAGGGAACGTCTCCATCATGGTCTCGGCTTGGAACTTGACGAGCGTTTCCGAAAGAATGGGGTGGTACACCCCGCAAGCCCCCGGCCATGGCTCGGTGCGCTCTTCGATCTTCATGCCAAGGAGTTCAAGCCCATCGACATAGGTCTGAATCCAATCCTTACGGGAACTTGTGTCTTCTTCAAAATCCCCCAACAACTCGTCAGCGAGCTTCTCTAGCTCGTCTTCATCCATGTCTTCCGCAAGATTACTGGAGAACTCTGAATCACCATCAGGCTCAATCTCGATCTCCATATCACCCATAGTGATACCTACCCGCTCCGGGTCTTCGATCTCAATTTCGATAGCAGGTTCATCACCCATATCTAAGCCGCCAATAATACCAAGTGGAGCTTGGTTAAGAGCCTTGTCGATTGCCATCATTTTTCCCTTTAGTAGTAGCCTTCTTTACGCCGCCTAAAGAACATGGGCTCGTCAGGTTCGTCTAATTCCGTTCCAATATACCCGCCCGTTCTAAAACGCCTCAAAGCCAACGTCACTGAGTCCACGTAGTCGTCGTGCTCTCCCGCAGGAAACTCAGCTACCTCGTTTATGACTTCTTCAGCCCAGTGCGTAGCAGGAGCCCATACCCTACCACTAGCAAATAAATCAGAAACAGCATTTAACCGTGTGATCTTATCATTTCCCTTAACAGGTGTGAACTCCTGCACAGGGATGCCCATTGCCCGCATCTCATAGATAAGCGGAGCGCCTGAAGCCTTCTTTTCGATGATCACGCTGTCGGGTTGCCAATCCTTAAACTGCTCCACTGCTACCTGTTTCAGGCGGGGAAACTCCATGCGTTCCCTAAAAGCGTTAAGGAGAATGATGTTGGCCTGCGGTAGACCCGTGTCGTCCTCCTTATAGAAGACCCCCCACGTAGTTAGTGCCGAATAGTCAGCCCGCTGACTCTTTTCAAACGCCGTATCCCACGACATGAGGACAAACTCACAGGACGGGGGGCGCTCCTTCTCCCATATCTGCCACCACTCCCGCTTGACGATGGCGCTCGTCTCGGATGTGGGATTCTGCTGGTACTGAGCCATCCATTTGGAGTTAGGAAGCTCCTCTTTTAGGGCCGTAAGCTCCTCTAAACTCCAAAATTCCGGCCATAACGGCTTGCCGGTCTCAAATAGGGCCGGGAACTCAATGACCTCCCAGTCCTCTCCGCCCCGCTGAGCGGCGGCTTTGAGCACTTGCCCCGTTAGGTCCCTCTTACTCCACCTAGTCATAACTATGACGATGGCACCCCCCGGCTGGAGACGCTGCCTAGGTCCAGAGGTGTACCACTCATAGGTCTTATCGTAGATATCGGGGTTTATTTCGGCCAATGCGGCCTCTTGTTCCGAGTGGGGGTCGTCAATTATGAGCAAATCCGCGCCCTTACCCGTTACCGCACCCCCCACACCAATAGCGAAATAGTCACCCATCTGGTTAGTATTCCACCGGCCAGCCGCCTTTGAGTCCGCTTGCAGCCCTACCCCTGGAAATATGCGCTTGTAGACCTCTTGATCGACTAAGTTCCTGACTTTTCTACCAAATCCGACCGCCAGCTCTGCCGTATGTGAGGTCTGAATCACCTTTTTTGCTGGGTATTTGCCTAAAAACCATGCCGGGAGGAGGTAAGAGGCGAACTCGGACTTAGTATGGCGGGGCGGCATGTTGATAATCAGCCGTTTTAGCTCCCCGCTAGCCACCCGCTCAAAGGCAGCGGCCATCTTCTCGTGATGCCTACCACTGATAAAGCTGGGCCAGACCTCATCTACAAACTTAATGAAGCGCTCCTGGCACAGTTTTCGGGACTTTAGCTCCTCCAGCCGCTCCAATTCGGCTAAAAGCTGCTCTTGTTCGGGGGTAGACAGTAGGGGGAGGATAGAGGGGATGTCCTTCAGCGAGACAGAATTTACCCAGTCTTTGCCCAGCGAAGCATCCTTTTTGACGGAACCAACAACCGTCACGCCTCCTCCTCCCCGTCTGCCTCCTGCGTAACCGCAGGTCCCTCATCGAAGCGAAGCTCTTCGTCCAAGTCTAAATAAGTAGGTGTGACATCAATGACGTTGGCATTGAGCAGCCTCTTGACCCGCTCTTTGATAGCTTCTTCAAGGTCTTCGGGGCTCTTGTAGTTTATCGTTACCTCACTGCGCTCTGTGAACAGCCCGATATCGCTGTGTTTCCCTAGTAATTCCAATGCCTTAAGCTCGTACTTAGGGTCGCCGCAGTCAGCAATCTCCATCAATTTGTTCGTTATGGCCGCTCTAGCAGCGGCAACGTCCAGCCCTAAAGCCTGCCCGTATGCTTTAAGAAACGCCGCCGCCGCAAAGGCGGTATTGGGCGACGTAAGCTCCGTGGCTTTCTTGTTCTTAATGGCTTGATCTATAAGGGCTTTTTGTTTGTTTGCGTCCCGCTCATCCAACTCAAGCGCAACCCCCATGTCGTGCTGAAGCTCCGCTGTATTGGCAGCGGCAGCTAATTCCTCTATATAATGTAAAGGTTTTTCATCCCGATCATCATAAGGTATCGGGTGGTCTTTGTCGGGGGTAATCTCAACAGTTGGCATGTAAGAGACAGTTTGGGGCCTCAGTGCCACAACATATAGATAAAGCTTGAAAAAAAGACAAGCCTAGTGAAAAGACAGACCCTGTAAGATGCAAAAGAAGCACCAGTCTCTACTGGAAGCCGTAACCCAGTCTACAGTAGGGTTATTCATATCGTGGACATTCACTTACTTTGCTCTTCCCCTATTCGGGCTGTACCCATCCGTAGCCGACACAACCTTGATCTCCATTATGTTCTTGGGCCTCTCTATCCTACGCGGGTATCTACTGAGAAGGTTCTTCAACTGGCTGCAATGAGGTGAGCAAAGTACTTAAACGGGTAAGATCATGGCCGCTAAAAGCTTTACGTTGGACGAGCATAGGGAAACGCTTGCTATTTACGCAGCAAACGACCGGAGCATAACCAAAGCTGCTGATGCGCTTGGTATACCTAGAACTACATTTTCCGAAAGAATAAAAAACGCTCGTCGCATATTGGAAAAACACGGCGAAACGCAATTTGAAGTCACTCAGCCACCGGACGAGAAGATGCCGACTGAGGAACTTGTCGAGTGGCGAAAGAAGCAATTTGAGCGGAAAGCTAGGAACAAGGAAAGCATAAAACTTTTAGATGTGAAGGTAAAAGTAGACGGCCCTATTGGAATTGCTCATTTTGGTGATCCGCACGTCGACGATGATGGAACCGACATTGGGCTTCTCGAACACCACATGCAAGTGTGCCGGGAGACACCGGGGTTCTTTGCTGCCAATCTTGGCGATTTGCAAAACAATTGGGTTGGCCGTCTAGCTCGTTTGTGGGCGCAACAAAGCACTAGTCACGCTCAAGCGTGGCAATTAGTCGAGTGGATGCTGAAGAGTTGTGATTGGCTTTATTTAGTTGGTGGTAATCACGACGCATGGTCAGGAGAGGGCGATCCACTAAAGTGGATTATGAAGAACGCGAACACGGCCTTCCAGTATCACGGCGCTCGCCTTGCTTTGCGGTTTCCGAATAAGAAAGAGGTCAGGATTAACGCCAGACACGATTTCAAGGGGCATTCTATGTGGAATCCAGCGCACGGCCCAATGAAAGCGGCACAAGGCGGCTGGCGCGATCACATCCTCACTTGCGGCCACAAGCACACTTCATTTGTCGCCGGTCCTCTCAAAGACCCCGCCAACGGACTCTTGTCTTGGGCGATACGGTGCGCCGGTTACAAAACTTATGACCGCTACGCTGAAGACCTTGGGCTGGCAGACCAGAACGCCTTCCCCACTGCCGTTACGATTATAGACCCGCAGTTCGGTGACGACGATCCAAGGCTGGTTACTGTTATAACTGACGTTGATGAAGGTGCGGAGTTCCTTACTTGGAAGAGAAAGAAGGCAGGGGTCTAACGTATGACAACCGTAGCATACAAGGCTGGGGTTATGGCTTCCGATTCCCGCTGCACGGACGATGCGGGCGTCTATATAGGCCGCACTCCGAAAATGTATCGCCTCGCAAATGGAGCTTTACTTGGAACCGCAGGTGACGCTGACGCTCGCTGCGTGCTTGAACTCCTCAATAAAAGTACTGTGAAGAAGCTGCCGACGAGGAAAGAGCTTGCGGCGCTAGAAGTAGACTTTCGAGGGATTCTGGCTTTTCAGAACGGAGCCGTGTTCTACGTCGATATCTACGTCTGGGAAATCGGGGAAGCTAGTTGTCAGTGGGATGCGCAGGTGTACGAGGTTGATGAAGGTATGGCTGCAATAGGGAGCGGGGAGCAGTTTGCGCTCGGCGCAATGAGGGCGGGGAAGAGCGCTCGGGATGCTGTGGCGATTGCTTGCCACTTTGACTCCTTTTCAAGTCCGCCAGTTAAAGTCATTACGGTTAAGGAAGAAAAGGCACCTAAGAAGTAGGGGGGAAATAGATGGTGATGTGGTTACTGCAAGTTACGGGGGCGACCCTTAACGATCTGATATTTGTATCCTGGCTTGTGGGGTTGAGTGTGGGAGGGGTCCTAGGGTTTGTTACAGGGGCCTGGCTGGAAAAACAGGTGCGAGATGTAAGGGGGGCGTACTTCGATGACTGAAAGAGACATAAAGGCCATAATCGAAGAACACAGCGTAATAATCTTCAGCGAAAGTATGCGGGGGATGATCGAAATGCGCGTGGACGGGGGGCAGGCGGCGAGGAAAATTTTGGTAGGGTTAAAACAAAAAGAGGACGTTGATGCTACCGAATAGAAGACCGGCTGAACACTTCACTGTAGGTCCATTTGTAGTCACAGTAGGATTCAACCCTAACACGGGGAGTCCCTGCGAAGTGTTTATATCCAGCCGGGGTAAATCAGGGACCCAACTAGACAACTGGCTATACGAACTAGGGGTTACTACGTCAAAGATCATGCAGGGAGAACGCTACATTAAGCCCCCAGGAAAGCATGATAATGAGGTAGACGAAGAAGAGCCCTAGCAAAAAAGGCCGATTACGACCCCAACAGCCAGGGCTCCAAGGATAAACATCCAAGCCCGCTTGACGTTACTTACCCAGTTGAACGCATCGTCTAGCTGCGAACCGATTTCGTGGCCCTTACCCTTAGCACCCTTACCAGCCATACCGTCTCCTATAATATACCCACCCCTACCCCGCTGCGTCCGGGGGGGACCGCAGCACCTGCAAATGAATACATACTCCTAAAGGAAACGGGACTCCAGAAAAAGATGACGGGGGGGTTTGCTAGGTTGAGGGGTGGGGGTTTGACATTGTTATAATATTCGGGGGGTGGGGGGTCTAATGTGCAAAATAGTAAGTAAGGGGGGCACCCTCGATTTCTGACTTTTTTGGGGGTAGGGGTACGGTGGGGGTCAGGTAAATCTCGATCTTTATACAGGTGCCGGTCTCTACGATTAACGAAGCGAGCGGTGAGCGCAGCGAACATCGCAAGCAAAATAACTTTGAGCGCAGCGAATCCAATATTCTAAATGCGAGCGAAGCGAGCCCAATAAAAATTCTAAAGATGCGAGCGAAGCGAGCCCAATAAAATACCCCCGCGAAGCGGGGCCAATCGTTGATATGTCAACCATCTGTGTGCTGATTATCCGTGTGCTGATTATCCGTGTGCTGATTATCCGTGTGCTGATTATCCGTGTGCTGATTATCCTTGTGACGTTGTCACAAGCGGGCCGCGCTCGCCCTAACCCAATAAATTATTGAAACAAGCGCTTTATAATAGTTGACATTGTCCGACTAATCCTTAGAATATTATTCAGATGACGCGGCTGTCGCGGCATCGATCTCAAGAAGGAGCTCACCCCATGGCTAAGAAGCCCACCGCCGGAAATGCTGGCAAGAAAATCGAATGGCACGACCTCAATACCCCCACCGCCGGAAATGCTGGCAAGAAAATCGAATGGCACGACCTCAATACCCCCGCCCGTGACAACGTCACGGCGGCGCTTATGACCAGCGCGGCCCCGGTCGCCAATCCCGTGACCATCGACACCAACGCGCTAACGGACAAAATCGGGGAAATGATCGACTTAGCGCGGCAAGAATTCGCCACGCAGGACGAAGCCGCCCACATCGTAAAAGACTTCGCCATGGCAGGCGCGGGCATGCCGAACGGTAACATCGCTTTGTTCGCCGATCCGGTCGCCGTTTCTAAATGGTCCGCTAACTGGGATGTCAGCCAGAACGCGCACCTAGATACGATCAATGACAAAGACTCGCGCGACCGCTTAGGGGCGTCGCTGCGCCAGCATAAAAAGCGCATCATCGGTTACTGCATCGAATGGTGCGTTAGCACCGGGGTCGATCTGACCGCTTTGGATGCTGCGCCGAAATCGAAGCGGGTAACGCCTGTCAAACGCGCGGCAGAGAAGGCGCGGGAGAAGGCAAACGGCGGCGCTGGCGGCGCTAGTGAGCGGACGCGCACGAACGACGAACTGATCGTTGAGGCGGCCCAAACCTTGGCGAAACGCCTAATTCGCGACTTCGGCGGCATTATGGGCGAAGGGATCAAAGCCTACCCCGCCATCGCCAAGCGCTTCAAGGACCGCCCGTCCCCCGCCGAAATGTTCGAAGCCGCGTTTGGCGTGCTCGAGCCCGCGCTCGAGCTTCTCGGCGTAGACTGGAAGAAAATCGAAGGCTAACCCACTTGGGCGGGCGGCGGTGCCGCCCGCCCGTTTTTCCGAAAAAGGATCAAAGAAATGTATACATCACCGAACTTCAAAACAAAAAAGGCCCTTAAAGAGGCGCTTGCGCGCGGCGAGCGTGTCAGATTCTTTCAACCCGGCCCGTTCGGCGGGAATGAACCTCGTGACGGGACCGTTAGCCTGGAAGGGCCACACTATCCCGAACCTCACAAATGGTATGCGTCGGGTATAGCGAAAGACGGGTTTATAATTTCGATAAAATAGCCCGCCTATCTTTTAGAAGGAAACAAGCAAATGATTTGCACAACGGCCATCGAAATCTTCACGGCGAATATCCCGTTTTTCGCAATCTGCTTTGCTCTCGGATACATCCTCGGAGATAGGAAAGGGGGAAACAATGCCGGGATTTGAGAACGTTATTCTTAGCTTCATGTATGAAGGCCAGCGCGGCTGCCTGCACATGCGGCAAGGCCGCCTGGTGTACACGATAGGAAACGAAACGACTTCTATAATGAAAGCGCCAAAAGCGCTTTTAGAATATCTCGTAAGTGAAGAGCTGATAGAATGCAACGAGGCTGATACTTGAGCCCGCCTTGCCCCACCCCGGCGCGCAAGCGCCGGGGTTTCCCTTTTGCTGCGTCGCAGCAAAAATCCCCCTGATAGTTCTGTGGTGGTGTGATAGTTATTTATTATATTGTCTTTACAATTCTACCCATACTCATACCCACACTTAACAAAAACTTTTTTTGCGAAGCAAAAACTTCCATTATTCTTTTTTCCTCTTTTTCTCTTGTTCTCTTGTTCTTTTGTTCTCTGGCTTTCTTGTTGTTTTGTCTGTCTCTGATAGTTGCGTGATAGTTTCAGGCTGATAGTTCTAAGAGGTGGCTGCTGTTCAAAGGGGTGGCTGCAGTGCCGCGCAAAAAAGTGGTGGCTGCATTTCAAATAGGAGGCTGCTGGCCTTCTCCGTTGTGACAGTGTCACAAGCTTTGCACCCACAGTCCACATATTACCGCTAAGCTATTGAAAACAAACACACATTACTGAAATTACGAAAATTTTTCGCTCGGTAATATGATAACCCATTGAAACTAAAGACAAATACCGAATATTACGGTTTTTTGGGGTTTTGGAGCGGTTTGGGAAATTTTTTTCTTTTAGAAGATGAGGGGCTGCGCACATGCACCACCACCCAAAAACACAATTTCAAAAAATTCTAGCCGTACTAAATTTCTTCCAATTTCCGTTAGAAAGTAAGTTGGGTAGTAAGTAAGTAAGTAAGTAATCTATAAATAATAATAATAATAAGGACTTAGTGGCTTTTGCCACCACCCAAACCCACCCAATTCACATATTACGAGTCAAAAAATTTTCGTAAGTTGGGTAAGGTGTGTTTATTTTCAAGCACTTACCGGTAATTTCTAGTTCCGTACACGGACTGTTCTTGGGCTTTAGAGGTGAAAACCTATTGACATTGTATACACAATAGGCTATTATTGTAAAATCAGGCCCAAAAAACAGACACCCCTGGGCTTGTGACAGTGTCACAAAGAAGGAGAAGTAGAGTGGAACCAATAGCCAAACACCAAGCCCTCATATTGTATGAGGGTCCGTCTCTCTTAGACGGGAGGCCTATCGTGGTCGTCGGTGTGGTCTCTGGGCGTAACCGAAAAACCGGGTTCATGGTCCAGACCTACATTCAGCGTGCGGACCTAGACCCCCGTGATGCGAACCGGACGGGTGAAGACGTGTCCATTTGCGGAACGTGCCCGCTACGGGGCGTTGCGAATTTGAGTAAGCCCACGGGGCTGGCCGACCATCGCGGGTGCTATGTTCAAATCGGGCAGGGGCCGCTTGCCGTGTACCGTGCCTACAAACGGGGCCGATATCAGCGTGCAACAAGCCTAGAAGACCTAACCGCTCTTGGTGCGGGCAAGCTTGTCCGGGTGGGGACTTACGGCGATGGCGCTGCTGTGCCACGGTATGTTTGGGATGCGCTCAAGCGCGAAGCAAAGGGGCATACGGCATATTCCCACCAGTCGGAGGTGGCGCAGTCTTCCTTTGACCCGGCTATGTATATGGTTAGTGTGAATGACGTAGCCGCCGCGCAAGCTGCATGGGCCTCCGGTGCGCGGACGTTTCGTGTAGTGCAGGATGTGAGCGAAATTGTCCAGGGGCAGGAGATACTATGTCCGGCGTCGGAAGAAGCTGGGCGGCGTGTAAAGTGTTCGGACTGTCTGTTGTGTGGCGGGGCCAGCGTGAAGGCCAAGAGTATAGCCATCCCCACGCACGGCGCGGGGCGCAAGTACGCACTCCGTGACACTGTCACAAGTGGAGGGATGCAATGAGCGCTGGGGTCGTGTGTAAGTGCGGGACGGCCATAGCGAAGCGGCGAGCAGAACTAGGCTACCGCCTCTGCCTTGAGTGTGGCGATGCGGTGGCGAGGGAACGCAAGTGGACCGTCGCCCACCTAAATAAGTCGAGCTTCTTCGTGGTGACACACCCGGAGCAGCTCAAGCAACTGAACCCGAAGAAGATAGGAGATTGAGATGTTAGTTAAATTTTTAGACGGCACCGAGAAGGAGTTCGACACCCTACGGGGAGCGAACCTACAGAGAGCGGACCTATGGGGAGCGGACCTACGGGGAACGGACCTACGGGGAGCGAACCTACAGGGAGCGGACCTACAGGGAGCGGACCTAGCCGGAGCAACTTTTGCACCGGGATGGGTAATTTATAAGGATTGCAATGCAACCGGGGAAGGAGAGTGAAATGAGTGAGAAAACTGAGTGGACACGCCTATGGGATATGCATTCCGGTGGGGGAGCGAAAGAAGGTTTTGAAGTGTGCTTTATTGAAGCGCCGGAGGAAGAAGCCAAGCTGATCTTCTACAATCGGTTTGGTCATAGCCCGGAGCGTGTAACCTGTACGTGCTGTGGAGCCGATTATTCTATAAGCACGCACGATAGCCTGTGTGAAGCGACTGCGCACCTTGGTGCGGAGTTGGATACGGATGGGGTTATGGTGATCTACGCCAAAGACATTAAGCCCGAAGAGCGTAGAGGAACGCTGCCGGAACAAGGCTACGTGTGGCGGGACTAGACATTGGAGGAGGTGTGAAATGAGTGACGAGCAAACCGCAGACGACGACGGGGCATACTTGCTAGACAAGTCTACCTACGATCTTTTGCATAAGCTGGCCGTGCATATGAGCGAAGCCCCTGAAACCGTGGACCAACCGACCATCCGCCTGTTCGGGCACATGATTGGCACAGTGCTTGAGCGGTTGGAATACCTCGAAGCTTTCATGGGAGAGGGAGATGGCGCGTTGCACTGATGCAAACTGGCATGAAGTGTGGACTGCTCTACTCAATACGAGGAAGAGTAGGGGGAAAGAAAAAGAATCAGTTAGACCCCCTGTCTACGACTACAAAGCTATCCTTAAGTGTCACGCCGACTTACTCGAAGAGGTCAAGCAACTACCAACGCCAAGGGGTGTGACCCCTGTGGGTGCTCCGGAGAAGCAAGGTGGCAAGTGGGTGCTGGATAAAGAGGGGCTGTTTGATTTCTTAGTGTACCACGGCGACCTGCACGGGGTGGTCGATTATGTAGCAGAGGTTGCAATGCAACTAGAAAAGGAGAAGTGAAATGCGTTCTGTCAGTATGTTTGTAGTCATGGCCCTACTCGGAGCTATCTATGCGTTGGTAGTCATAGAGTGGGTCATGGGCTGTGGTGACGGTGGTATCTGTATTTTTATAGGAGGATGAAATGCCAAAAGTAGATAGAGAAACAAGACGTAGGTACGACGCATCTTTTCGCTCCCGTAGGGCGGCAGAGGAGACAGCTATGGAGGCTATGGTTGCGGCAGCGTACCGGCGTAGCCAAGAGCTTGATTTTGAAAAAGCATTGCTGCGCGACCGAGGGGAGAGCGTGGACCTGCTCATATCCAACTATAAGCGAGGGATGTCTCGCTCGCGGTGCGTGGAGATATGGGGTGAGGGCTTCACACGAGCGGCGCTCAACGTGAACGCTATGCGAGAGGCGAAGCTGCGGGAGCAGCGGGAGCTGGAGGAGAAGCAGCGAAAGGAGGCAGAGCTGGAGGAGATGCAGGGTCGCATCTCTGCGGAGGCTATACGTGCGATGTTTATAGGTGCAGACCCGTCTAAACCTATTGACATTGTTTAAGTTATATGCTATTATGTATCCATAATAAGAAGAGCGTCTGATCGAACGGACGCCAACCCAAAAACCAAATCAGTTGTGACACTGTCACAAAGAAGGAGAAGTTCCATGACTAATATTATCAATGAGGGTAGCCATACGGTTTCCTTGGACGAAGCCGCTAACTGGGTAGTCGCGACTCCCGGACTCGTATACTCCCTCGTTGGCGAGAGCGGCATCGGCAAGAGTACTCTGCTTGGTATCATAACGCGCCTAGCGAACGAGCGTGCCGGGGACGAAATATACTGGCCGATCTACTGGGACATGGCGTCGAAGGATGTGTCTGACATCGGTGTCCCGGCGCTTAACCACGAGAACCAGACCATTCGGATGTATATCAACGAGCTGTTTTCGCCGCCGCGCCCCGGCATGAAGCCGGTCATCTGCATGGATGAGTTCAGCAAGGCAGGACGGGCGGTGCGGAATATGACGCACCCGCTTCTAGAACGCACTAAGCCGCGCCTAGGCTCGTGGTACGCACCGGAGGGGTTCATTCGTTTCTTGACGGGTAACCTCACGGCGATGGGTGTGGGTGACGATTTTCAAGCGCATAGCATCAACCGCTTCACAAGACTTGTTATCCGTAAGCCAGACGCAGACCCTCAGATCAAATGGCTGCTGGATAACCGCTCTTACCTGTACGAGGGCACGCCTCCGGTTTGCGCCTGGTTAAAGCAGACACCTGAGGCGTTCGCCTCGTGGCTGGAACCGGGGCAAGAGAACAACGAGATGATCTTTAATCCGAAGCACCCTACCCGTCCCTTCGTATCCGGAAGGTCGATTGAGGCCGCGTGCGAAATTGTACATTCACGGGCTGGTCAGTCTCCTGCGTCTTTGTTACCCGTTCTGGCCGGGACTATCGGTGCGGCAGCGGCGCGTGACCTCGTGACGTGGATCAATCTGCAGGACCAATTGCCTAAGCTGGAGACAATCCAAAACTCCCCCTCCACCGCACGTATCCCTGACGATGGTGCGGCCTGTGTGGTGATGGCGTTCAAGCTGGTGGCGGTACTCAACCCGGATAACCTCGCTCCTATCTGCACCTACATGAGCCGGATGCCAGACGAGCAGCTCGCGTTGTTCTATATCAACGCTGTCCGGTGCGGCAAGCAGACCATACTGACCAAGAACAGCGCGTTCCGTACTTGGCTCGTCGAGAACCAAGACCTGATCTAACGATAACAGTCTGTGACACCTGTCACAACGAAGGAGAACTACTATGCAACCCATGCCTAAGAGGTCTACCTCCGCCTTTACTGACGCGGAGAAAGCCGAACTTAGCCGCAAGTTCTTGTCGGTACGTTTGAAACTACAGGGCGACGAGAGAGCTAGTTTCTTTTGGCCGTCCCTGCATATCGGTACCTGTGAGCTGGTGGATGACCATCCGACAGCGTGTACCAATGGACGAGATGAGCGGTATGGTTACCACTTGATTGCTGCCCACAATAGAAAGGAGATCGCGTTCGTCATACTACACGAGAATTTGCACAAGCTGTGTCAACATCTCCAAGTGTATAAGAACTTGATGAAGCGTAACGCTCACCTAGCGAATTCTGCGATGGACTATTGGATTAACCTCACGCTCTACGACATGGACCCCCGTCAGGCTTTCATAGCGATGCCTCGGTATCCAGACGGAACCATTATGGGCCTATTCGACACGAAGTATCGCGGCCTTACCGTCAAGCAAATCTTCGACATCTTACTCAAAGAGCAGGAGGAAGGTGAAGAAGGTGAGGAAGGTGAGGAAGGTGAGGAAGGTGAGGAAGGTGAAGAAGGCGGCGGAGGTAGTGGAGGTGGTAAAGGACCGCGCACACCTAGCACCAAACAACCCAATGGGTTCGACGACCACGACTGGGATGGTGCCTCCGAAATGTCGGAGGAGGAGAAGGAAAAGCTTAAGGAGGATGTTGAAGATGCACTCAACAAGGGCGCTCAAAACCACAAGCGGTTCTGCGGTAAGGGTGCTGGTGGACTAAATGGGCTCATTGATGATCTCGTCACCCCACGGGTGGCATGGCGCGATGCTCTGCTCCAGTTCATGTCCAGTAATTGCTCTGGCCGGGACGAGTCCACTTACGCTAGACCTAATCGTCGCCTGATGGGGCTATCGGACGACTGTGTTTTTGCTGGCTCCGAAGCCATAAGCCTTGGGCCTGTGGTGTTCGCGTCAGACTTGTCCGGTTCCATCTGGGGTAACCCTGAGGATATGAAACTCATACTGGGTGGTGTGTCCGGTGCCATGCAAGCGGTACGTCCGGAGCGGGTCGATCTCATCTACTGGGACTACGATGTGCAGCGGCACGAAACCTACGAGCAGGATGAACTGGATACGTTCGCGACCAAAAGCAGACCTAGGGGTGGCGGCGGTACACGTCCGTCGTGTGTCACCAAGTATCTGGAGGAGAAGCGGATTAAGCCAGCGTGTGCTGTTGTGTTTACCGATGGTGAAGTCGGCGATGACTGGGGTGGCATGTGGCCGTGCCCCGTCCTGTGGGTCATCATCAACAACAAGGGTTGCAATGCAACCACGGGTCAGACCATTCACGTCAATACGGAGGAGTAAGCAATGAGTATTAAAGAAGGGACAGGCCGTCGAGCGGTGGTGCATATCGGCTACAAGGACTACATCATGCCGATAGAGGACGCGGCGCTGCTCACGAGTATCCTAGACAGGGCCGAGCGGTTCGAGCGTAAGTATCGTTCGGGCAGAGACTCCACCTATCATGTCTGGCAGGACAGCGCCGATACTATGACGGTCGAGTTAGTGCCGCATGAGCTTTACCTAACGGCCAAGTTGGCCGGTGAACCAACCGAGTAACTGATTAGAAACGAAGGAGAAGAACTATGTCTATCAATAACGCTGCAATTTTGACCGAACTCAATATCTCTTGCTGGACGGCTACGAAGTTAGATCGTGGTCAGACAGACAAGGTGAATACTGACAACCAAGCTACCCGTAACGCTGCGCGTGTGCAGAAGGATTTAATGGCGGGCACTAAGATGCTCGACGATATCCGCAAGTTCTCAGCATCGTTGCGGCAATTCCACCTCTGGCGGACGCTACCCTGGTTAGACCGTGGGCCGCGCTTGCTCCCGGTGTCTGCCGTGTTCGATTACAAGGCGGCGATGAACGACCGCATAGATGGGTTCAATGCGTTGGTCGATAAGTTCGTGAACCGCTACCCCGACTTGGTGCAGCAGGTCCAAGCTAAGTCCACGGGCTTAGGCTACATGTTCAACCCGTCCGACTACCCCGACGCTAGTGAGATACGGGGACGGTTCGGTGTACGGCTTGTGTTCAGCCCTCTGCCGGACAGCGGCGACTTCCGGTTGGATATCCCGCAGGAGGACTTGGACGACATGCGACGTGGGTACGAGGACAACTTCAACGAGCGGCTGAAGGAAGCGACTCAGGATGCGTGGGACCGTCTGCATAAGATGCTAACCACAATGTCTGACAAGCTGACGGATGTTGAGGGGCAGGAGAAACGCTACTACGACACGTTCCTAGAGAACCCGCGCGAGCTGTGCGATCTGTTGGGTCACCTCAACATAACGAAAGACCCGCAGCTTGAGCGTGCGCGGGCCGACCTTGAGGCGGCGTTGTCTGGCCTAGATATCGACGACATCAAGGACAGCGCGACACAACGTGCGGACGTTAAGGTCCGCGTGGACGATATCCTGAAGGGTTATTGGTAAGGGTAGAGTTGCATTGCAACGGAAAGGAGAGCTGAAATGAATACGGACAATAAAACTAACGTCGCATACCCATGGCCCGACCGGCCTAAGTTTAGCGTCGAGTGGAAGGGTGACGCGGCTACCGTACCCTCTATATTTCCTCGCGCTTGGGACTTGGCTGTCGCGGTAAGTAGGCGACGCAAGGGCTGGAGCATCGTGTTTACCCCCTATGGCTTTAGCGATAGGGCGCGCTGTCAGATCGACTTCCTTGGGAGCAATGGGTCAAAGATGGGTTCTTGCGATGTGAGTGACCGCGAGGGGTGGGGCCGCAACAACAAGCACTACAAGGTTGAGTCTACGCTGGCGAGCGAGCATAACAAATGTACTGCAGCCATTCGCACTTCCCACCACAAGATTGCTGTGGCTAAGATTTGCAAGTTCGTTAAGCAGTTCAATATGCAGGAACGGATAAATAGAGCGTCGATTGAAAGGCTCGACGTATACAGCTTCAACAAACTTTCTGATTTCGACCGTAGCTTTAGGCAAAGTTTGGAAAAGCATCTTGCATCTCTGACCCTTAAGCAACGCTTGCAAATGTTAGGGCAGATTCCCTCCCCTCCACCAGCGGAGGTACTGGAGGTCTTACAGTCGAAGGCTTCTGACTACGAAGCGTGGAGTAGTATGCTTACCGCAGCTAAATCTTTTGCCACGGTAGTTATAGAGGAAGACACTTATTATGTTTGTACACATAAAGAAGTTCCAAAAACTTTACCCGACGCAAAGGAGTTTAGTCCTTTAACAGAGTCCGAGCTTCCGGCTTGGGTGAAGTACGGACTGGGTATGCTCAAGCTGCAAAAGTCGCCCAGCGCGCATGTTCTTGATGTCGGCAATAAGTGGAGGTCCGAGAACGGAGTTACTTTTTACACTATTGCAAACATGGATCAGGAGTTATAACTTACGACTGTGCATAACGGCTGGGTTTTTTCTCCTTCTTCCCAGCCTAACTAGGCCCCCCGGTGTCCCACTCACCGGGGGGTTTTTTATTGACACCGCAAATCCTATTTGTGACAGTGTCACAAGCAGAGGGAGATAATCATGGCAAGAACACCGGAAGGTAAAGTTAAAGACGCAGTAACTAAGTTGCTGCGCGAACTTGAGGTGTATTATTTTTTTCCGCAGACACACGGTTTTGGTCGCTCAGGCGTCCCCGATGTTATAGCCTGTGCCCGGGGGAGGTTTATCGGCATTGAGTGTAAAGCCGGAACAAACAAACCGACCGCTCTGCAACAGCAAGAATTAACGCAAATAAAAAACGCCGGGGGCCTCGCGTGGTTGCAATGCGGCTCAGATGTGACTTCTTTACGGGCGGTCCTCCTAGAGGTGTTAGAGTGATGGAGAAGAACCTAGGCGTCGAAGTTATAATGAAGCGTATGGAAACGCACCCAGAAGAGTTCCAGTGGGGTGTCGGTGGGGGGCTATCTTGTAAGTGGCACTGGTTTGTAGATGCGTTGCTTCGTACAGTCTTTTACCCCTCGCAGTCAGTGCCTATTGACAGTCAGCTCTTCTTCATACCAAAAGAAGACATTGATTTGCTGTACGCCAAACTCTGCACCATCCAAGGTGAAGCGTTCTCGCGGCGTGTAGTTTCTCAGATTTTTTCTATTGATGGGGATGCCAGAGATAGAACCGGATAGTTCCCACGAAGGAGAAAGAGTTGGAACTGCTAACAATTGATTTCGAGACGCACTACTCGCGTGACTTCAATCTCAAAAAACAAACTACTGAAGCCTACATACGTGACAGGCGGTTTGAGGTTGTTGGGGTTGGGGTCAAGCGTGACGACGAGCCTACTGTGTGGTTTTCAGGAACGCACAAGCGTACTCGGGAGTTCCTAGCGCAGTTCAACTGGGGGGAGAGCGCAGCACTCGCTCACAACGCAGCGTTCGATATGGCTATTCTTAACTGGCGTTTCGGTATCCGCCCTAAGCGCATACTAGATACCATGTCTATGTCACGCGCGGTTCACGGTACGGAGATAAGCGCTGCACTAGCATCGCTGGCTACACACTACGAGCTGGGTGAGAAAGGCACGGAGGTGCATGACGCTATCGGGAAAAAGCGGCTTAGCTTTTCGAAGGAAGAGCTAGCCAAGTACGGTGCGTATTGTAAGCAGGATGTTGAGCTAACTTACCTGCTGCTAAAAAAGCTTACCCCGCTGGTGCCTTTGACCGAGCTTCGTTTAATTGATCTCACCATACGTATGTTTTCAGAGCCAGAACTAGAGATTGACTCCGCGCTACTTGAAAAGCATCTCCAATCTATCGTGGAGAGCAAAGCCAAGACTTTGGAAGAGGTCGGGATAGCAAAAGAAGAGTTAATGAGTAATCCTAAGTTTGCGGATGCGTTGCGCAAGCTAAACATCACGCCACCTGTGAAGACGAGTAAGACCACAGGTAAGGAAACTTTCGCTTTCTCCAAGACCGATGAGGGTTTCAAAGAGCTGCTTGAGCACGATGATCTGAAAGTGCAAACGCTTGTGAGCGCAAGGCTGAAGATAAAGAGCACGATTGAGGAAACACGAACCGCTAGGTTCATAGAAATAGGGAAGCGTGGCCCCATACCAATCCCGCTCCGCTACTACGCCGCGCACACAGGCCGCTGGGGTGGCGACGATAAGGTGAACTTGCAAAACTTACCGCGAGGCTCTGTGCTTAAGGACGCGCTAGTAGCTCCTCCGGGCCATGTAGTTATTGATAGCGATAGCAGTCAGATCGAAGCGCGTACTCTAGCGTGGCTTGCCGATCAGAAAGACCTCGTTAAGGCGTTTTCAGATGGCGATGATGTCTACAAAATAATGGCCTCAAAAATTTACAACAAACCAGAGGAAGACATAAACAAAGATGAAAGGTTTGTCGGTAAGACGACGATCCTAGGTTGCGGATATGGGATGGGCGCTGTTCGGTTTCGCGACCAGCTAGCTTCTTTTGGTGTGGATGTGTCAGAAGGAGAAGCTGCCTCCATCGTAGAGGCTTATCGGAGTTCATATGCCAGTATTCCCAAGTTGTGGAATATCGCCAATAAAGCACTGGATTTTTTAATTCGTCGTAAACCCCCAGCTACTAACGCAGATAACTTAGTCTTCACGATGGGGACGGGGGGCCTCATTGTGGCTGATCCGGATAGAGAAGCGCTAGGGCTTCCGAATGGCCTTAGCATACGTTACCCCAACTTAAGAACCGAGGGTGATGAGCTAGTGTACGACACTAAGCGCGGAGCTTCTGTTACAGCTACGAAGATATATGGAGGTAAGGTCATTGAAAATTTATGTCAGGCCCTAGCTCGTATCATCATTGGCGAACAGATGTTGAAGATCGCTTCCCGCTACAAGGTCGTTATGACGGTACACGATGCCGTTTGTTGTGTGGTGCCCGAGGCGGAAGCGGAAGAGGCCAAGGAGTTTGTTATGCAGTGTATGCGCGAAGCTCCGGCGTGGGCGAAAGGACTGCCGTTGAACTGTGAGGCTGGTATTGGAGCAAGCTACGGGGGTTGTAAATAATATGAAACTTACGTTTGTACGGATGGTTGATAGCTCAAAGGGGTGTAAAGCAAGGGGCGACACCAGAACAGGAGGGTGTGAAAATGCACCGAATTCACAAGATTGACCCATGGACTCGTCGATGCAGAAGGTGTGGTCTATTTATGTGGCTTATATGCGAGATGGGCATTCAGTCATGTCCGAGGATGCCGCAGGATAACCCCGGACCCGCGCCGAACGACACGGAGAAAGCTGAATAGGAGGGCAGTAAGTGGGTTTGCGAATAAGAGATATACAACGAGCTACAAGTATATATTACGGGTTAACGGTCGAAGAACTTATCGGAAACGATAAGAAAAGAAGAGTATCTCGCCCACGTATGGTGGCTATGTTTCTTGCAAGAAAGCTAACCGATAAAAGCCTCCCTCAAATTGGGGCTGCGTTTAACAGAGACCACACTACAGTTATCCATGCTGCTCGCAACATACCGACATACGTGCAGCGGTACGAAGGTCTACAGAAAGATATAGATACTATTGAACACGCTTTGTTACAGTTGGGAGAGCAAAATGCAGCCTGCATATGAGTTTACAAAAGATTGGTTCAGTTGGGCACCAGATGTATGGAAGCAACTTATACCGCTCCTACCCGCTCGGAACCGCTTTCTGGAGATTGGAAGTTACGAAGGTCGAAGTGCGGCTTGGATCGTCGAAAACATGATGGACGAGAAGGGCGGTCACGTAGACTGCGTGGACACTTGGGGCGGTGGCGAAGAGCATACTACCGACGATATGCGCGGCACAGAAGAACGCTTCTCCCAAAATATGCAGTTGGCGATAAGGAACACGCGGCACACCTATTTCAAAATAAAGAAGACCTCCACGGACGCGCTGGCGCAACTTATATACGACAGAGTTCCACCATACGATTTCATTTATATCGACGGAGCGCATACAGCGGACCAGGTGCTACAAGATGCGTGCATGGCGTGGCCGTTACTTAAAGTGGGTGGGATTATGGTGTTCGATGACTACCTATGGGGCAATCCCCGCGACGTGTTACATCGCCCTAAGCTCGCTATAGATAGCTTTACAAATATAATGGCAGAGCGAGCATCGTTGGTGCATGTGGGCTATCAAGCTGCACTTCAGAAGAGGAGTTAACCGTGGATGATAATATTAAAGTGTCGGTTTCCGAGCCTAAACCCAAGAGCCTCTTAATTGCCACGCCGATGTACGGCGGTATGTGTACAGGTGCGTATGTATTAGGACTGCTGCAATCTATGGCTACGTTACGCGCCGACGGGGTAAATGTTTTTTGGGCGCAGATAACTAATGAGAGCTTGATTACTCGTGCGCGGAACGAGCTAGTGAGGTTATTTCTCGAAGCGGGTCACGACTACCTTATGTTTGTCGATGCAGACATAGCGTTCGGGCATGATGCTATAAAAGCTTTGGTGTCTGCGGATAAGGATATCGTTTGCGGTATATACCCAAAGAAAGAATTGGATTGGGAGCAAGTTGAACGTGCTGCGAAAGAGGGACGGACAAATCTCCGAGATTTTGGCGGTTCGTTCGTTCTTAATCTTATTGGCGTTGACGATGCAGAGACCAACGAAGAGGGGTTGGTAACAGTCCGACACGGGGGCACCGGGTTTATGCTAATCAAGCGCAAGGTATTTGAGAAGCTGATACCGCATGTGCCAACGTATAGAGTGTCGGGGGCAAAAGTTCCAAATACGGACGAGTACGTGAAACCCTTAACTCACGAGTTCTTCGCTACCAGCATTGACGCGGACGGTTGTCTGCTGTCGGAGGACTACCATTTTTGTGAGCTGTGGGCGAAACACGGCGGCAAAATATTTGCTAACCCGTTTATTCATTTGAAGCATGTGGGCACTTACGTTTACGAAGGAAACATTTTGCGTTCGGGAGGGAATGTGAAATGAGTTTTTGGACACAGGACAAAATCATACGTTTGACGCAACTATGGAGCGATGGGGGGCTGTCTGCGGCTGAAATAGGGCGCGAGTTAGGTTGTGGTAAGAACGCCGTCGTAGGTAAAGCTCATCGGCTCGGACTGCAGAAAGGTGTCGTAACTGGGTTTGAAAACGTGGTTGTATACCCGCAAATAAAGAGCGCACAAAGGCCGCAACCACAAGTCAAACCTAAACCCAAAGTAAAAACAGAACCGCAGTTAGATGCGGAAACATTTGTAGAGGTTGACGAAGCAACATTACTGGCCATTGCCGAGGCGTTCAGCGTTCTGAGCAACAATGGGTGCAGATACATATACGGGTTTCCAAGTGACAACACCATGCGTTTCTGCGGTAGGTCAATTAAAGAAGGCAGCTCTTATTGCGTAGAGCACCACAACAAAACACACGTGCCGGTGGAAAAATGACAGCCCCAGACAGCAACCCAAAAAGTTCATTCGGGACAAAGAAACCATCTCTCGCTCTCATCCCGCAAGCTGCGTTAGTTGAAGAGGCAGTTGCGTTTGAGTTGGGGGCTGAGAAATACGGGGCCTATAACTGGCGGGACACCAGCGTCTCTATGATGGTGTACCTCAACGCAGCGCTGAGACATATAGCTGCGTTCGTAGATGGTGAAGATGTTGACCCCGAAAGTGGGATATCTCATGCGGCGCACGCAAGAGCCTGTCTCGGTATAATTATAGATGGAGTGACTCGTGACTACATCATCGACGACCGACCTGAACCGGGAGCCGCCGGGGCACGGATCAAGGCGCTCACCCGGAGCTAAAATTGTGGTTTTTCTATGCAGGGCTGTGGGGCTGTACTGCGTTGCCATGGCCGTATGGGGGGTGGAATCGAACCCCGGTTTTGCTTTTTTATTATGTGTAGCGGCGGCGGCGCTTTTATAAACGGAAGAAACATAACACGGAGTGACACGGGGTGAGACCAGTTGAGACCGCATTAGACTTTATGGTTACATTGAGAGACATAGCGAAAACCCAGGAGAACTTTGTGGATATCGTATGGAAGTTGAGGTACCCTACGCCGCAAAACGGGCCGAAATGGCGTTGGCCACTGGAGAAAGCAAATGGCGGCTTGGAGTTACAGCAGTATAAAGACTTTCGATCAGTGCCCAAAAAAGTATTATCACTTGAAGGTGGCACGAGACGTTAAAGACGCGCAGACGGCAGCTATCTTATACGGCAACGAGGTCCATAAGGCGGCTGAGCTTAACGTCAAAAACGACACCCCCGTACCGGAAAAGTTTGGGTTCATAACAAGGTTCATTGACGCGCTCAAAAAACTAGACGGCGAGAAACACTGCGAACTGAAACTGGGGGTGCGGCGCGTCGGAGAGAATTTAGAGCCCTGCGGGTTCTTCGACAGAGACGTTTGGTATCGTGGTATCGTCGATCTACTTATAGAAAACGGAGAGACTGGGTACATCATAGACTATAAAACGGGCCGAAACACACGCTACGCCGACACGAAACAGTTAGACTTGATGGCAGCGGCTACGTTTGTCCACTACCCAAAACTTAAAGAGCTTAAATCAGCTTTAGCGTTTGTGGTTACAAACGATCTGATAAAGAAAATTCACAAGAGGGAAGACATGCTGAGTTATATGGGGGTGTTTAGCGACGAACTGGAGAGGCTAGCTGTGGCGCACGAAAGCGGAGTGTGGAACCCCGTGAGTGGCCCGTTGTGCAAGTTCTGCCCAGTTACCAGTTGTGAGTTCAACAAGAGCTAGGAGACACTTTATGCCCTATGTCAATAAAGAGCGCCCATACGGGAAAGAATACGAGCAATACCACGGCACCCCAGAGCAGAGAAAAAACAGAGCTGCTAGGAACCGTGCTAGGTACAAATTAGAGAAGGAGGGTCGGGTCGCAAAAGGTGACGGTAATGACGTTGACCATAAAAAGCCTTTATCCAAAGGCGGCGGGAACGGAAGCAAAAACTTGCGTGTTAAAAAGAAAAGTAAAAACCGCTCTTTTAACCGCAACAGCGACCACTCTGTAAAAGGATGAGTATACTAAAGAATTACGAGTGGCCTGGAAAATACAAACCGTTTGCACACCAAGAGGCTACTGCTGACTTCCTGTCCAGAAGGAAGAAGGCGTTCTGCTTTAACGAGCAGGGTACGGGCAAAACCGCGTCCGTCATATGGGCGGCGGACCACTTAATGAAACAAGGTAAGATCAAACGAGTCCTTGTGATATGCCCGCTATCTATTATGAAGTCCGCTTGGCAGCGCGATTTGTTCACTTTCGCCATGCACCGGAGTTGTATGGTGGCATATGGCGACGCAAAGACCAGAGCTAAGACCATTAGCGGTAATGCAGAGTTCGTTATTATCAACTACGATGGCGTAGCTATCGTTAAAAAAGAGATAATGGACGGTGGCTTCGATCTTGTGGTGGTCGATGAGGCCAATGCTTACAAGAACACGCAGACCAATCGCTGGAAAGCGCTTCGGGATATAGTGAGTAAGGGCTGCGGGTTATGGATGCTGACAGGCACTCCCGCTGCGCAGTCTCCTATTGATGCTTTCGGTCTGGCACGGCTGGTAAATCCTGATAACAGCCCCAAGTATGTAGGCGCTTTCCGCGACATGGTTATGTACAGGCTGTCTCAGTACACCTGGATACCTAAGCCAAGCGCGAAAGATACCGTGCATAACATATTGCAACCGGCGATTCGGTTTGAAAAGAAAGATTGTTTGGACCTACCCGCCGTTACGTTTGTGAACAGAGATGTAGAACTTACTGCGCAACAAAAGAAGTACTACACGCTTATGCAGAAGCAGTTCATTCGCGACGCGGATGGCGACAGTATTACGGCTATAAACGCAGCCGCAAAGCTAAACAAGCTTTTGCAGATATCGGGCGGTGCGGTTTACTCGGACAACGGAGCTGTGGTCGAATTTGATGCGTCCAGCAGGATACAAGCTGTTATAGAAGCCATCAATGAAACTAACAACAAGGCACTCGTGTTTGTTCCGTTTAGCCACACTATCGACATCCTAGAAGAGTCTCTGAACAAAAGTAAAATACCGTGCAGCGTCATCGACGGTCGCGTCAGCCTACATAAAAGGTCTGAAGCGGTCAGACGGTTCCAAGAAGAAAAAGACCCGAAGGTACTGCTAATACAACCGCAAGCAGCGTCTCATGGGCTCACACTCACTGCTGCAGACACCGTTATTTGGTACGCTCCAGTTACGAGCGTAGAGACCTACCTACAAGCTAATGCACGTATAGACCGCCCTGGACAGAAGAACGCGATGACAGTCATACATATAGTAGGTAGCGAGGTAGAGCGTAAGCTATATCGTGTCTTGAGAAAAAAGATGGCGGACCATAAATTAGTCGTTGACTTATACCGCGACGCGCTTCAGAGTGCCGCCTAGTTAACTAAGTCTAAAACGTAATTGAGGGAGTAACCAGTGGAAACTGAAGACAACAGAACTGTCTCTACACCTGATCTGGTAGAGGCATATATCAAACAACGTAACATAATCTACGAGAAGGAAGACGCGCACAAGGCCGAGATGGAGGTACTGCGCCGTGAGCTTGATGTTATTGGCGATCAGTTGCTGAATGTTTGTAACGATCAAAATGCTGACAGCATTAAGACAGCTTCAGGTACTGTGTCCCGCCGTATCCAGTCTCGTTTTTGGGCGAGCGATTGGCAAAGCATCTACGATTTCGTCATGCAACACGATGCGCCTTATCTGTTAGAGAAGCGTATCCACAACGGTAACATGAAAACTTTTCTGGAAGATAATCCAGACTTACATCCTGCTGGACTACAAGTTGAAAGCAAGTATGTAGTTCAAGTCCGTAAACCAACAGCACGATAGGAGCACTAGACATGGGCGAAGTAACCATTTTTACAAACAACAGTGTGACTGTATCTGGGCCGCGCGAGAGTAAGCTTAAGGGGGTATTCTCGTCTGGCTCTTTTACGAGCCGCCGTATCCAGTCGAATATCAACGGCACGTTCAAGCGGATCATCAACGGAGAGCAGGTCGGCAACGCAGTGCGAGGGGATATCAAGGTCATTATCCTCAACGCCCTCACTAACCCATCCCGTATCTATTACAAAGATAAGTACGACCCGACGAAAGAAGCAACGCTTCCTAACTGTTGGTCTAACGACGGAAAGACCCCCGAAGACGCTTCTTCTGATCCGCAATCTTCGAACTGTGCAATGTGTCAGCAGAACATCAAAGGTTCGGGAGCTAACGGGGGGAGAGCGTGCCGGTACCAACGGCGTATTGCCGTATTATTGGCTGGTGATGAAAGCGGCGACATCTACCAGTTCAATATCCCTGCTAAGTCCTTGTTTGGGAAAGGTACCGGCACCGCTCACCCGTTCGAAAGCTACGTTAAGTACGTAACAGCGAACAACGAGGCTCTGGATAACATCGTGACCACTATTGCCTTTGACAGCGAAGCTAGCACGATGGAGCTTACTTTCTCAGCAGAGCGTATTATCACCGACGAAGAGTACGAGCTTGTGAAGGCTGCACGGGAGAAACCTGAGTTCGACATGTACACGAAACTCACGGCGGCTCAGACCGATAAGGTCACTAGAAAGCCTGTAGCTGCTTTCGATAGTACCCCTGACGAGGAGGAAGAGGACAGCGATGAGGCTGTTGCGGCTCCTAAGAAGCGGGCTAAGAAGGGGGCTGAACCCTCCAAAGGTGATGTTAGCTCGGATATCGTATCAGCACTTAATGAGTGGGAGTAGTCATGCTTGGATATACTCTTGCGATAGCCGAAGAGAATAGGGTTGCGGACGGGAAGCGGTTAGGCGTCAAGCTTGGCCGCGTCTGCATCAAGAACTCCGTGCCTGTAATAGACGTAGCCAAAAAGTTTGGGGTGTCCCGCCAGACTATCTATAACTGGTTTTCCGGTAGAGGTAGCCCACGGTCTACTCTTCAGGCGGCTATAGAGAAGTACATAGCGTCTTTCTCTAGTTAAGTTTTTTATCTTGTCTCAAATGGGGGCTTACGCCCCCAGGGGTACACATGTCCTCATTTGATCTACTACAGGCAGTACAGCCCGAAGAAGGCTGGTTTGCCATTGTGGGTATTAGTGGTGATGGGACGCAGAGCACTAGTCAGAAGTTAGTACAGACCCGCGAGGAAGCCGCCGAGGTTATAGCTAGATTTGTAGCGCAAAAGCGTAACGTGTTCTTTGGCGTTGCTAAGTACAAGTCTGGTGAAAATAGACGTAAAGATAACGTAGCAGCGTTAAAATCCTTCTGGGTAGACGTAGACTGCGGCCCTGACAAAGGCACGCCCGACCCAAAGACTGGTGTACCTCAAGGCTACTTAACCCAAGATGCCGCCCTAGAAGCTCTGGAAGAGTTCTGTGAATTAGTTGGGCTCCCCGTACCAGTCATAGTTAACTCTGGGCGCGGCATACACGCCTACTGGATATTAGAAGAAGCAATAGGGCCAACTTTATGGGAAACTATTGCCGACAAACTGGCAGAAATCTGCAGGGTGCAGCAGTTCTACGTCGATAGAGCGGTTTTTGAAACCGCGCGAATACTTCGTGTTCCGAACAGTCTAAACTATAAAGGGGAGACCCCGCTTCCGGTTACCGTACTAAAGGAAGAAGTAAATCCTATTACGGCGCAGGAACTTGCAGACTTATTAGGCATAGATTTAGACGTTGCTGTAGAGGTTAAGCAGAAAAAAATAAAGAAGCAGGAAGCTAAGGAGGATAAGCACGCTCGTAGGAGGGTTGAAAGCCCCCTGTTTAAGAAGCAGCAAGAGTCCATAGCCCATAGCTTCAAAGGGCTCATGCAGCGCAGCTTGAAGGACGCAGGCTGTAGGCAAATAAAGGAGGCGTTCCTAAATAGGGAGTCACTAACTTATAACCAGTGGTGGCACGCCCTATCCATAGCAACCCAGTGTGAAGACAGAGACACTGCGATCCACACGCTGTCAAAGGGTTATAAAGACTATAATCCAGTAGAGACCGAAAAAATTGCTGCGTCCACTAAGGAGCCGCATCGCTGCGCTACGTTCGAGGCAGACAATCCGGGGGGATGCAAAGGGTGCCCCTATAAAAATAAAGTTGGCTCCCCTATTGCTCTCGCTAAACGGGTAATAGCTGCGGACCCAGACCAGCACAAAATACTTCGTTGCGACGAACCGGACGACGAGCCGGAAGAAGTTAAGAAAGACTCTGTAGACATACCAGTAGATTGGGTGGCTAAGAACTTCATCCCTAAGATGCCGACAGGGTACGTTAGAGGTGCGGGTGGCGGCATATACATGGAGACCGAAGACGGCGATGTAGTCGAGGTCTACGCACACGACCTATACATAGTGAAACGGATGTTTGACCCCGTGGATAAAGAAGTAGTTGTTATGCGACTGCATTTACCAAAAGACGGTGTTCGAACTTTCATACTGCCCAACTCTAGTTTAGCGAACATAGATAAACTCCGGACTTCACTAGCTGAACAGGGAGTAGTTTGCGGGATGAAGAAAGAGTTTGAGCGATTATTTAGATACTTATCTGCGTCATTGAGCGCACTACAATGGCAACAGGAGGCCGAAAAAATGAGACTGCAATTTGGATGGATGGATAGTGACACTAAGTTTGTACTGGGTGATAAGGAATATACAAAAGACGGGGTGTTCCATAGCCCACCGTCTTCCTCCACAGAAGCCAGGGCGGCTTTTATCCACGAGAAGGGCTCTTTGGACAAGTGGAAAGAAGTAGCAAAGCTTTATGGCCGCTCCGGTATGGAAGCGGCGGCGTTTGGGATGCTTACAGCTTTTGGCTCCCCACTATTTAAGTTTACGGGGCACAGCGGGGCGCTCATCAACTTAATCCATCCCCGGTCAGGTACGGGCAAGACCACCATTCTGCACATGGCTAATAGCGTGTATGGCGCACCGAAAGACTTGTGTAGTTCTAAAGACGACACACTCAACGCTACTATTTTTAAGTTTGGTGTAAACAACCACCTGCATAATGCACTGGATGAAATTACGAATATGTCGGCGGAAGAATTTTCTTCGCTTGCCTACGCAGCCTCCCAGGGGGTTGGTAAAGACCGGATGACTAACGGGGCTAACAAGCTGCGTGATAACAACACGAGGTGGCAATCCATAACCCTGTGCAGTTCAAACGCCTCCTTCTATGAAAAGCTGTCTACGGCAAAAAGCGATCCGGACGGCGAGAAGATGCGGATAATCGAAGCTAAGATCGAGATGAACACCGCCATAGACCGCGACCTCGGTAAGGAAATGTTTGACCATCAGCTCATGGAGAATTACGGTCTGGCTGGGCCGGTGTACATCCAGTACTTAGTAGACAACGTGGAGAGCATAAAAGAAGAACTAAAACGGACTCAGGCGTACATAGACAAGCACCTTGAGTTAACGCCCCGTGAACGGTTTTGGTCCGATGTCTTCGCTTGTAACCTCGTCGGTGGGCTTATTGCTAAAAAGTTGGAGCTTATTGACTGGGATTTCGCTCCTATTATGAAGTGGCTGAAGTCTCAGGTATCAGAACTGAGAGATGAAGTTACTCCCCCCATCATGTCTTGCGCTGGAACAGTCGGAGACTACATAAACCGACACATTCAGAACCTCCTGATCGTGGACGGTACGGTTAACGCGAGGCACAATATGTCCAACCCGCCGCTTCGCGAACCTAAAGGCCCGTTGTTCCTACGGTATGAGCCTGACACATTTAAGTTGTTTGTGGCTACGGGAGAGTTCAAAAGGTTCTGCTCCTCTAGACAGATCAATTACAAAGATACTCTTGCAGAGCTTAAGCGGCAGGGAGTGTTGTTAGCGAGGGACTTCAGTAAGCATATGGGCAAGGGGATGGACGGCCCCTCTGTGCTGTCTAAATGTTTAGTGTTGGATATGAAGTCTTCGTATTTTGATGGTGTCCGCCCAGACCCAGAAACGCTAGCGGATGAGAAAGTAGCAGATGCTGGTGGAGGGAATTAAGTACCGCCTGAAGTGGCGTGCTCTAAAGCTAGGAGAATCTTTTTTCATACCTTGCTTAGATCAAGACTCCGCTACACAACGGGTGTCCAAGGAAGCAAGTGAAAGAGGACTCACTATGTTTGTAAAGGCAGTCATAGAGCACGGCGTTAAAGGTATACGAGCTTGGCGTATATAACTGTGGCCCCCCACCCCGGTGGGGGGGCTTATTTTCTTTCTTTGTAGCGGTCTGTCTCAGCCATTGTACGGGGCAACCATCGCGGGGTTTGGTACCTGCCGCCGCCCATCTCTGCCAGAACACGGTTTCTTATCCGCCCGTTAACAGAAGTCTGTATACTCTCGTAGGTTATAGGGTCGTTAGGGTTGGCCTGTGAATACGCACGGGCTTCCTGTATAGCTCTGTCGAACTCTGGGCTGTCCTGCCCGTAATCTTCGAGCGCTTTGTTTATTGCGTCCAGAGCGTCATATTTACGGCTATTTGCTTCTTCTATAATGGTGTATACCAACTCATCGACATCGTACTTCTCTTTTACTTCTGTCGGAGTAAAGCCTAGGACTTGGGTTGCTAGCCGCCCAACAGTGTAGAACTCACGGCTCCGCACCGTATCCCCCCGACGGGTCAGGTTGCCCTCGGTTCCGTATCTATAGGCGCGTAGCGGTTGTTTAAGGGCGGAAGGCAGTATGTTTTCAAATCCTCTCAGGTATTCCCCGTCGCTAAAGTCCGAAGCAGCGGTAGTCCAATTAGCCAGCATACCCCCGAAAGGCCCAAGTGCATTTGCGTATACTAAGTTTTCCAGACCTTCTTTATCCATTGAACCTGCGTCAAACCGACCAAAGAAGATGTTATCCAGCGACACGGACGAAGAAATATCGAGCCCTGTTATGGCCGACACAGGCCCATATAAAACCGCTCGTTCCAACAACCGACTCTGATCTTCGCCGAGACCAAAGGTTCTAGCTATGCCGCTACCTGTACCGAAGGTTTGGGGGAGCCACTCGTTACGGAACCAAAGCTCCCAACTACGATGGTTGAGCGGGTCTCTTGGGTCGTCATCATCCTCAGTAGCAGCGCTTAGCATATCCAGCACGCCTAGGGCTACACTGAAGAGCGGCAAAGCAGTTACACCACCGAACAGCCCAGTCGTCAGCAAAACACCGGCCAGCGTACTACGGGCGGCTCTACGTTCTTCTTTAGATAACCCAGACCGTTTTAGTTGGTTATAAAAGTTACGTGCAAGCAACGAATACATCTGTAACGGGTACGTCAAGAATTGCGTACCCAGCTTGGCCCCTGTAGCAGTCATAAGTCTGGGCTTATTCCACTGCCTATAATCAAACAAGGACTCAAGCATTACAGATTCCGCAGTGTCTTGAGCTTGTACCTGAGCGGTATCGGCGTCCACCCCCCTGTCTATTAGACGCTTATACGCAAGTTCAAAGGCAGTCATATACGCGAGTTTTCTCGAGCTGCTTTCGGTGTACTGAAACCCGCTTCGAAGAACTTTAAGCGCAAACTGAGCGCCCCTACCTAACCGCTCGTATGAGCTAGACTCAGATGTCGTAGAGGGGGTTCGCTTCATATATGTAAGATCGGATATGTACCCCGTATCGAACGCCCCCGTATCGTCTCCTTCTTTATAAGCAGCCTCTATAGCCTTTCTAAGTTCTTTAGGCACTCTACGCAGGTGCGTCTCTAGATCGTATAGCTTCCCAGACACTCGTTTAGCCAGCAGAGCGTTAGCCTGCGCTGTAGAAATCTTAAACTCTCTAGCCAGCAAAGGGGCCGTCACAATGGGGACCTGCGTTAACTGTATCAACGCAGTCCTTGCAGAAGTTAGGAAGTAATAGAATGATGCCTGGTTCCCCCAGCGAGCGAACTTATCAAAAAACTGCTCAACACCATCTAGCTCGGCAGGACTGAAAGCTCTTTCTACCCTAGCCGCCATTTCTCCTGCGACTATGAGAAGTTTCTCCATATCCGGTGTCCCGGCATACTCCTCCCTTATCTGGTCGTACATACCCTGTATGTGACCCCTGACTTTGGACTTGTATTCAAGAGCAGCTAGATTATTTGAGACGCTCACCTGATGAGACACAAAAGTCCTAAGCGCGTCAGTGCTATAACCCCGCACATTTTTTCTTGGCTTAAGGTGCTTTCTAAGATCACCGTCTGGTAATGTTTGTAAGTATAGCTGGAATACATCCGCCTTAAGCTCATCTATATTCGGGTTTCTACCCGAGGCGTTTAGTACCTTCATAACTTTAGCTATAGCCGAGTTCTGATCGACTACATTGGTACCAAACAAGTCTCTCAACTGGCTGGGGTCGTCCCCTCGCCCAGTTTCTTCTAAGACTTCGTTGTTAGCTTTAGCCTCCGCTGTACGCCACTTCATAAACCTTTCGCGCTCAGCCCACGACTCAAACATACGGAACTCTAAGTCTTTCCCCTTATTGTAGCTAACCCAGTAGCGGCCAAAACGCATCAGCGGGAAATAGAACTTTAGTCTAGTTCGTTCTTTTTTAATTATTTCTAGAAACTCAGTAGCCGCCTTTATTTGCGCTTGGTCAAACCCACCTGCTCTAAGAGTGTCTTGCATATGCTTTATACGCTTGTCGATAGCGCTATTCATTTGCTCCTTAACACTTTTGAATATAGCTAGCGCTTTTGCATTTTTAGCTAGGTTGTCGTACTGCGCATACACACGCCGTTCGGTAGCCGTAGGGTTTACCACACGAACTTCAGGGTCGATATTATTTATGGTGGCGTCGTATAGAAGGTCTGTTAAAGCGTCTGCATCCTTCTTAGCTGTTCTAATCAACGAAGCCCAGTCCGGACTCACGGCTGCGATTTCTTTAAGTAGCCTATTACGAGTGCTGTCCATACGCTTCATAAACGTATCAACTACCGTTATGTCTCGTAGTTTGCCTCTAAACCACCGCACTATGTCGCTTGTTGTAAGGGAGTATAGAACTGCCCTTAGCGTAGGGGACTTCATCCCCCCTAAAATACTTTGGAAGAACGGAAGCGCCGATGCAGAGTTGCGGTATTTTCTTGTGCCTCTTCCCAGCCCCGCACCACCGGCATTTACTACCGCTTTATAATCCGTTTCTTGAGACTTTTGCGCCGCTTCATTTTTACTATCTATTTTTCTTCTAGCGTTTTTTATAGCGTTATTGAGTTGCTCCCTATCCATACTGTTGGCGTTTTTAATGCCTAGGTTGCTTGCTATGTTACGCGCAGCAGCTAGCTCGTTTGCAGCAGCGTCGAGTGTGGGTGGAGCTTCAGGTGTGGGTGTAGCTGCAGGTGCGGGTGTGGGTGTAGCTGCAGGTGCGGGTGTAGCTGCAGGTGTGGGTGTAGCTGCAGGGGCCGCAGGTGTAGGAGCCTCTGCAGTGGGCTTTCTTTCCGCTACTGTTTCTTCCGCCCGCCCCCGTGCTTCTAACATTTCAGCTACGGCGCTTTCCGCGTCGTAGCCACGCTCTACATATTTAGTGCGAAGTGTGGCTCTCTCTGCCGGGGTAACAGCCCGCTCTGTTTCTGGCAGCGTAGCCAGAACTTCGTCCAAGTCCCTATCAACTTCTCCCTCTGGTATGAGCCCACGCCCCCTATCCCCCTCGGCAACCTTGAAGCTTTCGGGGTGGTACACTCCTTCTTCGACATTGAGGGACCTATCTATAAGGTCATACATGTCATCGAGGTCGGCGTCTTCCGATAACCACCTATCATCCTTCAGTCGGCGGAGAGCATCCTCGGGAGACATACCCTTATCTGACTTCGGTCGTAGCACACCCTGTTTCTTGGTCTTATCTTTAAGAGCCTGCAGTTCTTGGCCTTCTGGAGTAAGGCGACCTGAAGGGTCCCTAGTTATACGTATGCCGCCCAGCGCTTTAATATACGTAGAAAACTCTTGCTCTATAGTTTGCCCGCGCACACGCGCTCTTGGTCTTGCTTGTGACGGCTGCAAGTCTAACGTAGATGGTCTGGCGGCTGCGGCTGCTGCGGCTTCCTTACGAGCTTCTAACTCTGTAACGGTTTCTCTAGCACTACGCTGGGCTTCTTCTTGAGCCATAAAGCGGTTTTGGTACGCTTCCTCAGACTCAGCTCTACCTTGGGCCTCTATGTTTGTATCTCTTAGAGTTCTGGCCTCTCTAAGAGCGGTTTCATCTTCTTCCGTCCAAGCAGCAGGTGCTTTCTTAGGTGGCGGACGCGGGCGGCCTACTGGCGGTGCATTCCCCGTAAGACCTTCGTAAAGAGCCTCCTCCGGGGAAGGGCTCGGTGCTGTTACGTCTGGTGCTCCTACGTCTGATGCTCTCGCCCCGCTCTTCCTACGTGTCAGGACAAACGCAGCAACGCCATCGGCAGTACCGTCCGCTGCAAGCAGATCAGGAGGTATGTTTCTAAATTCTGCGGGGGTAATAGGCGGTTCATTTACAGCAGCAAGGTATTCATCAACCCCTGCTACGCGCTCTCTAGCTCTCGCGCTGTCCTCTGACTCCGAAGCATATATCGTATTTGGGTCTAAGTCCCCGCTATATGTTAGCCGCCGTATTTCCTCTTGTGTCGGTTCCGGCTCTGGCTCCGGCATCGGCTCCGGTGGGGGTTCCTCTACGCGCCCCGGCCTTATAGCCCCTACACCTGCACCAATACCCGCCCCGGCAAGCCCTTCAAATGCAGCCTGCCCTGCAACACCGCGCCATGTTGGTACGTCAAAACCCTCTCTTTGAAGGGCAATATTCTGAGCGAGTTGTTCCTGCCCCGCTTGTGCTGCTTCAGGCAGCGCTTCTTCTGCAGCCCCCCGCGCAAAACGCCCCAGTAGTTTACGCGCTACGTTTTGCTCTACGGTACGAGCTAGTGCAGGCTCTATACCAAACCGACCGGCGATACCGCCAAGAAAAGCCCCACCGGCTATTAAATCTAAATTACCACCTGTATATGATTGGGCTTCTCTAGCTGCTCCCTCCGCCGCTTCTGCATCAACGCCAGCATCTAAAAGCTCTTGTCTAACGGTGCCGTATATATCACTTTTTATGATACCAGCACCCATCCCAGCACCGATACCCGTTTGTATAGCCCGCACACCGGCAGCACCTAATTTAGCGGCTCCGCCAACGTATCCACCTGCTATTGTCGGTAGCGCTGTACCTAAAACCTGGGCTACCGTAGTGACAGGAGCTACTGTAAGTGCTTCCCATGCAGCTCGTAGCTGCGCACCAATACCTTGATCTTCTGCGGCTTGCATTATACGAGCAATTTCGGCTTCGTCTTGACGCACCCCAGCCGACTGCAAACTAGCTAGCCATTCATCAATGTTGCCCAGACCTTGGGATACCACATTCTCAGCACCGAACACGTCTGTAAGAAACTTAGCGCCTGAAGTCGCACCTCTAGCTGCCGCTAGTGGAACATCAAACATACTCCGTTCCGGGTCTTGTTCAGCCAGTTGCTGAGTTTGTTGCCTCGCTAAAGTTTGTTCTTTAGCGACTCTGTTTATTACAGCGTCGGGGGTATCATCAGGGAACTCAAGAATGGTTCCGTCAAAGAGCTGCGCTCTTCTCATTGTATCCGATTTCCAGACCTGTCGAAGGGTATGGCACCTCCACCTGTTTCAAAGCCCGAACCATACACACTACCAACTGTTCGCCGCGCCATATCGAGAAGCTGGGAGTTCGTCAGGCCCTGTAATTCTGGGTCCTTGTTCAGAAAGTCTGCTTGCCTTGTTAGTAGGTTATTATACTCGCGGAGAATAGCGTTTTCCCGTGTTCCGGGGTTAGCAATACCCGCCGCCACCGCCACCAAATCGCCCTCACTTAAACCCTCGTACCCTGCTGTACCTTTAAGCCTGTCGGCTATACGGAGAACTGTAGGTGTCTGGGCCTCTAAGGCTTCCTCTCTATAGGCTTGAGTTGCTTCTGCTTCTCGCGAAGAGGCTATAGCTTCAGCCGCTGATGCAGCCCCAGCAGATAGTCCCGTAAACCCTTCTTCGCCTATTTTTCTACCGACTTCCCCAAGTAGCAAAGCTTGTTCGAAATTAGATAAGCCCTTTTTAGACGCGGGCGGAGGCACTTCTGTAGCCCTTGATTCCTCTTTTGGGAGACTCATTGGAAAACCAGGAAGCCCCTCTGAATTAGTCGGCCCCATGTTGTAAGGAGCTGCTGGGGCTGTGGAAGGTAAAGAATATGTTTCTTCTATAGCCCTTACTTGCTCCTCACGCTCCTGTTTAGCAGCTAAGTCAGAAGGGCGGCGGAAATAATCAGGCATAAATATATCACTGAAAGACTGTCTAGGGAGATTTCTAAGCGCTTCTGCTTGTGCGGCTTCTGTAAACCTGCGTTCTTGCTGTCTAGCGAAACTTAGTTCCTCGCCAGTTAAATCGTATAGTGGGTCTCCAGAAGCATAAGGCTTCCACTGTGCGGCTACGTCCATAAGCGCTTCAGGAGTTCTTTCCCCTTCGTAAGCATCAAAATATGTTGGGGCGTTAACAAGCCCCTGAGCCCGCGCTCTAAAATCATGCCCTGCGTCTATAGGAGACGCTTCTCCTTGGCCGAAAGGTATGAGTTGCTCTAACGTCAGACTAGGAGCCAACTGATCTCTAAGTCTGCTAATACTTATAGGAGGACCTCCCGTTACACCGGGGATAGGAGACATGTCCGTACCGGGCCGTTCAGGAAGTGTGGAGCCCTGATCACCAGAAATAACCATAGGAGGGCCTCCCGTTACACCGGGGGTAGGAGACATGTCCGCACCGCGCCGTTCAGGAAGTGTGGAGCCCTGATCACCAGAAATAACCGGAGGTTGGTAGGCCCTTGCTAGGTTCGAGCGAAGGGTTGCTTCAACTTCCTTGTTGTCAGGGCGCTCATATCCGAGCGCAAATATACCGGCAGCTTCTGCTGGCGTTTCAGTCTCTAAAAGCATATCCCAAGTTTTCTTGTATCCGCGCTCATATGGATCGTTCTGTATCTCATCCATCATAAAATCAAGTTGTTCTGTGCGAGTAGAGTCTTGTATAGGCTTCCCAAACATTGGCTCAAACTTCGCTTGCCTGTCAGGATGGTATTGGAACAGCCCATACGCCTGTCCGCTATCTCCTACTTCTCTGGGGTTTCCTGAACTCTCCCTATGGACATTTGCTATAATCCCGATAGCAATATGCTCTGGTACATTATGTTTCTGCATAAGGTACCTAATGTCGTCATACGCGCCATCATACAGACCGCGTGATACGGTAGCGGTGGAAGACGTTGGGCCTCCTCCTCCTGAAAACGCAACGATACCACCCCCACGGTAAGCGTTTTCATCGAACATGTAGTCAGGTACGGAAAGTTCAGCTAACCCACCGGCTGCGGCTCTCATTACAGGTTGCGCGGTAGGTGCAGCAGGGGCCGACATCGGAGCCGCCACTGCTTGAGGGGGAGCAGCCGAAGCTACCGGCGACACTCCCTGCTGCGGAATCGCCCCAGGCATAGGGGGCATAGCTGGTGCAACAGGAGCCATAATATCCTGCGCCACGGTGGTTTGCGGAGCTTGTTCTTCCGCTGCCGCACTGCGGGCTTTATCTATTAGCATACCAGCCATAAGCCCAACGGTTGGGTCTATAACGCCAGCCTGCACAGCCGCAGCAATGCGCTGCTTGTTGTACCCATACGACTCGGCCACCTGTGCCGGAGTGTTGAATCCTATCAGTCCGTAACCCATGGCAAACCTCTACCCAGTCGCTAGTTTGTATACGCTTGCAGCCCCAAGTCCCTGGCTAGCTAATCTCTCAAGAGGGCTTATAGAGGGGGCATATGTTGTCGCAGTGGACGAAGGCTTCACATCGAGCCCGCGAAGTATGTTGCTGTAATAGCTAAGCATCTCCAGCGGATAATCGCGTTCACGTAAGAAATCGGCGTAAGCTATGTCAAGACCTTGTTGCTGCAACGCCTGCTCTTGCGCAGCCGTCTTCTGCTGGGCGTCCAAAAGCCCCAGTTCTGATGCCTGTTGTTCAGCACCCAATCTCCCAAGAAGCTCCGCGCCAGCCAGACCCTGAGACGACCCAAATTGTCTGGATTGTTCAGCAAGCTTTTGAGCTTCCATCTGGGCTTCTTGATTAGCCAACGCAGCTTGCAAGCTCTGACCCGAACCCAACTCCTGTATACCAAGAGCTGCACGAAGATTCTCCTGAGATATTCCTAACTGCGCAGCACGATCCCGCTCAAACTGTTGCTGAGCATTTTCATAAGCCGCCTGCAAACCTTGAGCCTGAATATCCCCTAATTGTCTAGCCAGTGCAGATTCTCTTTGCGTGCCAGCAAGAAGCTGTCTTGCCCCACCATACGTACCTGTTCTCGCGGCCCCTAAATTCTGCAGAAGTTGAGCCTGTTTTGCATCTTGAAGTGCTGAGCGTTTTTGAATGTCCACCACTTCCTGCATGTATGGGGACATGTACTGTTGAGCCTGCGCGGCACCGAAAGTTTCCGGGGCGTTTAACTGAAAGTACTGCAGTTGGTCGGGTGTGACTGCTTGCGTAGTAAAGTCCGCAGGGGTGTATTGCCCGGCCTGTTGAGCCATTTCTGTGGCCTGCCCGAATTGGGACGGGGCCTGCATACCGTAAAGCTGCTCCTGCAATGCCCGCTGTTCAGGGGTGAAGTCAGCAACTCTTTGGTCTTCGTAAGGAACATAATCCTGTCCCGCCAGACCTTTGGCGCGGTTAAGGACATCCGTGAAATACGGTTTAGCGTATGCCGGGATATTAGATGTAGTTACGGTTTGGCTTGTTTTTGAAGGTGTGCTGCTGCCGCCCATATTATTCTCCTAGTCCGCAGTCCGCTACGGGCAGCTCGTAGGTCTGCCATAGAGGTTTATATCCGTCTTTTTTGAAGGCTTTTCCCCACCCTAAGCGCCCTGAAGATTCTATCCCATCGCAATCGTTGTCGAAGGCCCAATGTTGAAGAAGGGTAAGTATAGGTTCTTTCCACGCTAGCGACCCAGTTTCACCACCTACAAAAACCAAGTCTAAAAAACGCTTTCGCGGATAGTCCTTGAACGCTGTGACCACCATTGCATGTATCTTGGTCTCGTCAAAAACAATCCACAGATGATGATTATACTGTATTAAACAGTCCAATATATCTTCGACTAGATACCTCCCGTAGGAGTATTCAGCAGCTTTCTCAACGTAGGGGATAATATCCTCCCACACGTTATTTACAAATTCAGTCGGTACCAAACTTGCCTGCACGTTGCTCATTTAATCAGTGCCCCCAAACCTTTATTAGGCTCGCCGCGCTTAACGGCCCTTCTTTCCCGGTGAGCCTTGTCCATAAGGTCGTACAAACGATCCGCACCGCGCCTGCGGTCACCCCCACCGATACGTGCGACTGCTTGGGGGCCAAAGATAACCTCATCGCGGGCTACCCGCGCTGCCTGTTCACCGTCAATAGTAGCAGGGATAGAGTCACTCACCCCGTCGCCACCGCCCATAACAGGCGCACCACCAAGCCCAGCTAACCGCTCTTGACCGGCGCTGCTACTGCCGTTGCCAACCTCTGAAACGGTGCGGGCATCCAAAACAAACGACCCGTCCCGCAAGTTAAGAGGGGCCTCGGTACGCGAAACAGCTCCGCCAGCAGCAGCATAAGCAGTGGAAGAGGCGGGATAGGGCCAGTTAGTTGGAACAATCGACAGCCGCTCGAAACCTAGACGACGCCTCCTAGCCGCCTCGGGATCAGAAGAATCGAAAGCTACAAACTTCCTTTGTGGGAGCGGGCGGTACTCAGCTATAGGGTTATAGTCGTCTTCTTCTAGGGCCTCAACAGTCTGATCTTGCTGGAGAAAAGGAAGTGCTAGCCCACCAAGACCGGCGTATCCACGCAAGCCAAGACCGCTCAGTCCAGCCTCACGCCCCAACGCCGATGTAGTCGCTTCTGCAACCGTAGGTTGCGCCCCAAACATAGACCTACTTGTGGCTTCACCAAAGCTCTGAAGGAACGAAGGAGATTCCGGTAAAATACTGGAATTAACCGCCCCTGTCCCACTTGCTGCTAGTTCTCCGGGGAGCGCAATATCCGAAGCAATTTGAGCTGAGCCCACCGCATAGGGGCTAGCAGCCGTTCCCGCCGTTCCCGCCACAGATGTCGATGCTCCTGGTACCGCAGCCGTTCCCGCCGTTCCCGCCACAGATGTCGATGCTCCTGGTACCGCCGCCGGAGTACCGCCCCCAAACATACTCCCTAAGAAGCCCTGTCCAGTCCCAGCTCCCAGAGCCGTACCCAGCGAAGCACCGCCGAAAGCTCCAAGTCCAGCCATAAGGCCCTTTTCCAGACTGCCCGTGGCAATCCCGGTTCCGCCACCAACTAGGGCTGCACTCATAAGGGGGGTTAACGCACCTCCAGAAATAAAACTAAGCCCCACACCCAGAAGGGTGGGCAAAATCTTGCTCAGAAACCCAGCTTCAGGAAGGCCAGTCACTGGGTTAATGGTCAAAGAACCACCATGGGCCAGAGCCAGAGCTTGCAGGCCCCCCACCTCTTTCGGGGTCATATGGACAAGGATGGAGTCCTCTCCCCGCCCTTGGGCCTGTATTTGTCTAGCTAACTCTTGCATAGCAAAACCTCTTTATGGGGTAGAAATGGTAACAGTGCCCACACTACCAATCCCTATAACGGGCAATGGTGCAACGTAAGTAACAGGGGGGTGCGCTGCGGATACGAATGATACAGTAAGAATAATAGAAGGGGTAGAGGGGATGTCAGGGGTAACGCCCGCAGAATATGTAGCTGCTGGAATGGTTTGGATGGTAACCCCGGTATCTGAGGGCCGCCACATAATCTCCACATAGTCGCCTGCGGCTAGGTCTATTAGAAAAGGGGTGACGGCTATGAGAGAGCTGGGGTCCCCAGAGCTTTTCCGTGCAGGTAGGCCAAACTGGCTATTGGAGGCGCTGACATCAGTGCCATTCTTACGAAACCATATATCCACAGACTGGGTATCGTTTGTGGAGTTCTGAAACTGAATACTGAATTCAAACCTATAGATACCGCCCGCAGATACATAAATCCTAGACGCAGGGCTCCCTATGTATATTCCATTGGGAAAATTGTCAGTGTCATAGGTAACGGCGGTAGCTACGTCTATGGCTGAAGCAGTCTGGTCGTTAAAATCGGTAATAAGATTGTACGGGGTCACTATGTATGTCCCGCTGCCATAAAACTCGTCTGCGTATACGTCGGAGGCCATAAGTGTTTGGGTTAACATGTTATGGTTGTGGAACGACTCCGCGTCTAAATATCTAGAATATTGACGGGCTATAAAGGCTTCCGAAGCACTAATATTGGTTGCGTTTACAGCCACTGCCGTAACTGTACCGCTTGCCGTTACATTGGAACCAGTAAACGCCCCGCCATAGAAATTGTCTGCCCTATAAGACTGCGCTTGATTAGGGGTTAAAGAGTCAAGTTGAGAAAAATACAGTTCTACGGCACGGACAAGCTGGCTAAAGAACTCCGGACGGTAAACATCTGGAGCTTGTGGTAGGGGCGGGGCCTTAAATTTCTCTAACGCCATTAACGCTTACCGTCTTCCCTGACATCCAGGCGTGGAGAACCTAACTGCCACTGCACACCAAGAGTGTCAGAAGTCACCTTAAGAGCCATCTGCCTAGCTCTAGCTCGCATAAACACTTGGCCTGTATACACGCCAACAGAAGTCTCAACTACGTTCTGCGAATCAGCAGGGTCTGACTGATACGTGGTGCCCGGAAAAGACCTAGGGCGAATCTGCAAAGTAACTTGCGGGTCAGGGGTACCTTCGCCGTACTCCGAACCGTTGAAGTTAACGTCGGGAATCATACGGCGGCACAGCATGAACTTGTCCCCGTCCCCGATATCAAAATCGTTCGATTGGACGTAAGCAACCATCGCTTCACCGTCAGCATCCACACCGTACTCATGGTTATATAGATTACCTGTAGCGTTAGCCGTTTGAGTCTCAGTGTCGAACCCAGTGGTCGCCGCTTGAGGGTTGTCGCGTAAAGGGGTGTCGAGCCACGCTGTACGCTCTAGCTGCCCGTAGTACCAAGACTGCTCTACATAGTTGAACACAACGTACCTATCGTTCCAGTTAGACGCTGCGCTTGGATAGAACCACCAGATTTCATCCCACTCTTCGCTGGTGCCGCATATGATTTGAGCTGCTTGATCTAGGTTTATGTCGTTAAAAACATAGTTGCGCAGCGTACATGGCAACGTATCTACACGGCCTGTGTACACATAGAACTTGTCTTTACCCATCCAGTACGTGATGTTGCCAGACGAGATGCACGCCCTAGGAGATGCTATGGAGATATTGTCGGCGTATTCTTGAACGCCAAATACATCGGTGGTCCCCAGGAACTGTAGTGCATATAAATTAGTGTCGGACCAAACTAGTATCTCTTGGCGTGTGGGCAACGCCCTTACAATACGCGACCCGCGAGACACCCTCAAGAAACCAGCAGAGTTAGTTGTGGTGGGAGCCCACTCAAACGGGCTGTCCTGGCTTGCCCAACGTATAAGAAGAGGGTCAAAGTCCGTTGCAGCAGTGCTTCCGTATGGGACCGCCCCAAACGCCAGTAGATGCTTATCTTGCTGCGATAAAAGAATCTGCATAACTTTTACAGGCACAGCATTGGCATCATAGCCGTTGCTCGTAGCAAAAGAAGATAACAGCGTAGCCCGTGTAGCTAGTGCAGCAGAAGGGTCAGAACTACTCCCCCTCTCCCAGTAATATACCTCCCCGTTACGGATGTTAGCTACAAAGTCATTATCAAAGTTATCTAGGAACCAATCGCGCTGCTCCAGATAGACAGGGCTGGAAGAACCACTCCCCCAAGCACTGCGCCCCCAAGTGCTAGTTCCCCAGCCATACCCCGCTGTTCTAGTCGCATACCCCGGTTCGATTTCAAAACTTACGGTGATACTCGTACCGCCACCAGCAGCCACAGTAGACGTTGCGGCAGTAGTTACTTCAAAAGAAAACGAGTTAGCATCTATAACTGTAATTTGGTGGTTAGCGTTTATTTCAGAATCGGGCACTCCACCAACAGTGCCAGTAACGCCTGCTATAGTTACAAAAGAACCAGTAATAGCATCGTGGCTGGTTATGTTGGCGATAACCGTAGTGCTAGTATCTGTAGTTTCAATACAGTTATCTGTCGTCGGAGAGCTTAATGTTGGGTTTAGAGCCCTCAGTGGAGTTATGTCGTAGAACGTGGTGCCTGACTGAATATAGAGTTTATTGTTAGTGCCGAGCGCAAGGAAGTCGTCAAAAAACGTGGTGATCCATGCCCACATCTGGCGGCACGTGCCGTAAAAAGTTTCTACAGTTACTTTAGCCCAACCGCCTATCTTCTCCGGAAACCCAGAGTTGAAACGGACTTTATCCCCGTCCCACCAACCACCTTCTCCGGAGTAGTTAGTCTGATCGCGATTAATACCGGACTTAAACTGCAGCTTTATAAACGCCATAACTTATGTCCATTCAAATCTAACAGTTCCGTCACCACCGTTACCGCCTGTAGATGTAGTGCCGCTTCCGCCGTTCCCGCCGTAAGTCCCAGCCCCACTTGGAGCGCTACCCGTCAAGTTAGAGACGTTACCCCCGGTAGCACCCCCACCAGAACCGTTAGTTCCAGGGGAGCCAGATTCACCCCCGCCTCCCCCAGTGCCGCCGTTACCTGTCATTGTGGATACAGACGTAACCAGTGTACCTTGGGTTACCGAACTATCCGTACCGTCACCACCATCACTAATTGGAGCGCCACCAGCCCCACCACTACCTACAGTATAAGTAAGAGCTTTGCTCCAATCTCCGGGGGCTATGGAGTAAGTGCTTTTAGCCTCCCCACCCCCTCCTCCAAAGCCTCCGCTCCCCCCCGTCTCACCACCACCCCCGCCACCACCTGCGCCACCAACGTAAATAGTGACTGAAGAAGCACCTATGGGGACAGTCTCATTACCAGAGCCAGAAGTGTAGGTATTGGTAACGGGGGTAAAATCTATACCACCGCCGAGAGCCATGTAGTAAGCGTCGAGCGCACCAGCCATTAGCTAATGTCCGTTCCAACTAGCCGCCAAACGGTAGAGGAAAGTTTTTTAATGGCTACACTTCCATTGGTCCCGATAGTGCGACTACCTGTTAAGGTGGTCCATTTCAAGGTATCTGTAGTAATCGAAAGGGTTATGTTTCCACTCCCACCATTATCTATACAGATAATAGTCCCAACTGGGAAAGCTACGCTGGAGTTGGCAGGTATTGTAAAAGTCGATGTCGTCCCAGTGAAATAAATAGTCTTCCCCGCGTCCGTCATTACAAGGCCATAAGACGCCCCGCTCTGAGAATTAACCGGAGTTCCGAGATAACCAACTGACGTTGTGGCAGGCGTAGCTGCCGGGGTCAAATTCGCACCGGCAGAAACAGTAGCCAGAGCAGAAAATGTTTGTGGGCCAGACCAAGTATTAACTCCGTCTAGAAACCCAAGAACAGTCCCGCTTGTTCCTGTTGGGACGCCGAGGTTTGTACGTGCGTCAGAAGCACTCGTAGCCCCCGTGCCGCCGTTAGCTACAACTAAAGTGCCTGCTATCGTTACGGTACCTGAAGTTGTGACAGGACCCCCGCTGGTTGTAAGGCCGGTAGTCCCTCCATTAACATCAACGCTAGTAACAGTACCCCCGCTGCCCGTAGCGCTAACCGTAATAGCTCCGCCGCCATTAGTGATTGTGATCCCCGAACCAGCCGTAAGCGTGGCTTTGTCGAGCGTATTACCCGAAGAGTTACCAATGAGGAGTTGACCGTCGGTGTAAGATGTCTGCCCCGTACCACCTGAAGCAACCGGAAGGGCAGCGCCAAGGGTTAACGAAGACAGATGCGTTACAGCATCAACAATAGCATTGCTACCAGTGCTAAAGACCCAATTAGTTTTGCCCGCTGGTATAGAGACGTTACTGCCCGCGCCCGTTCCGCTTTTAACCGTAATAGTCCCGTCGGTGCCGTTATTTATAATGTAGGCTTTTTCGATATTCGGGACTGTTAAATCGTAACCTGCTGTGGCCGTACCCGTAAGGTTAAGCCGCATATTCCTAGCGGTCTGACTAGCGTTTGTGTCTGTCAACGTAAGCGTAACATTGGCGCTGGAAAACGCTACATCCGCCGAACCAGCTATAGCTTCTTCGACGGCGGTTCCTAAGTTGGTGTTAGTTATGGTCCCCCATGTGCCGCTGTTTTCCCCCGTAGCCATAAGCTGGATTTTTAGGTTGCTGTAGGTGCTAGCCATGTTGTCCTCTTAATTCGGTATGTCTGTCCAAGTGACTGAGTTTGTTGTGTTTACTGCGGTCCAGGTAACCGAATTGCTGTCATTGACCCCTGTCCAGTTAGGTGTCTGCCCTGTAGGTATAATACTCCAAATTAGTACTCCAGATACATAGCCTATTGCTGACACCCCTGTAACCGTAACGACTGTCTGTGTGTCTACACTTACAGAGCCAGTTTGACCCGTTCCGGCTACCCCCGAAACAACTACAGATTTGGGCAAACTAACCGTTACTGAGCCGACTTCCCCTGTGCCAGCTTCTCCAGTTACGCTTACATTTGCGGTAGTCTGGACTGTTACTGAGCCGACTTCCCCTGAGCCAGCAACTCCAGTTACGTTTACGCTTACACTTGTAGGGACCTGGACCGTTACTGAGCCGACTTCCCCTGTGCCAGCAACTCCAGTTACGCTTACATTTGCGGTAGTCTGGACTGTTACTGAGCCGACTTCCCCTGAGCCAGCAACTCCAGTTACGCTTACATTTGCGGTAGTCTGGACTGTTACTGAGCCGACTTCCCCTGTGCCAGCTTCTCCAGTTACGCTTACATTTGCGGTAGTCTGGACTGTTACTGAGCCGACTTCCCCTGAGCCAGCAACTCCAGTTACGCTTACATTTGCGGTAGTCTGGACTGTTACTGAGCCGACTTCCCCTGAGCCAGCAACTCCAGTTACGTTTACGCTTCCAGGGGTCTGGACCGTTACTGAGCCGACTTCCCCTGTGCCAGCTTCTCCAGCTACGCTTACACTTGTAGGGGTCTGGACCGTTACTGAGCCGACTTCCCCTGTGCCAGCTTCTCCAGTTACGCTTACATTTGCGGTAGTCTGGACTGTTACTGAGCCGACTTCCCCTAGGCCAGCTTCTCCAGTTACGTTTACGCTTACATTTGCGGTAGTCTGGACTGTTACTGAGCCGACTTCCCCTGAGCCAGCAACTCCAGTTACGTTTACGCTTACATTTGCGGTAGTCTGGACTGTTACTGAGCCGACTTCCCCTGAGCCAGCAACTCCAGTTACGTTTACGCTTACATTTGCGGTAGTCTGGACTGTTA
>Ga0222714_10000288_pt1 | contig 60408 bp, 63 predicted proteins | sample C33_3DmetaG_FD_165048 | JGI IMG/M metagenome (GOLD analysis project Ga0222714, IMG submission 165048) | Estuarine water microbial communities from San Francisco Bay, California, United States - C33_3D | ecosystem: Environmental > Aquatic > Marine > Unclassified | place: USA: California... | reverse complement strand
ACTAGCCGAAATGGATAGTCTAGTTCAAAAAATAGATGTTTTGGACGCAAAAGTTGAAAGATACAGACCTAAAACAGCTCAAGAAAAATTAGAACTTAGAAGTTTGGATTCAGGACCATTTAAACAAAACTTGGCAGACTTTTTCAAAGACAAAGAGGTAGAAATGGAAAAAACAGGTAAGAATGAATATGTTCTTACAAAAGACGAAGTAGAAAATTACAGCCCATCTGAAATAGAAAAAACATTTAACGAACCTATGGAAGATGAAGATGATTTACTACTTAACAGATATAATTCATAATTTTTAAGGTCGATAAAATCGACCTTAATTTTTTTTTGGCGACACTATTTGACTAATACTTTTAATACAATTATAATTCTAACACATAAACTTTAAATTTTTAATTACACATGGCGACAAATTCATTAGACGCAGTACTAGCACAGTACGAGAAATCACAAAGTAGTTCAAACACTACATCAAAAATGTCTTCTGAAGACCGAATGAAAAAGTATTTCGCGGCACTTCTCAAAGACAATGAAAAACAAGGACAAAGAAAAATCCGTATTTTACCTACAACTGACGGATCTTCACCATTCAAAGAAGTATGGTTTCATGAAATTCAAGTTGATGGTAAATGGCAAAAATTTTACGACCCTTCGAAAAACGATAATGAAAGATCACCGTTGAACGAGGTTTACGAAGAACTAATGTCTACAGGTAAAGAATCCGATAAAGAACTTGCAAAACAATACAAAGCTCGAAAGTTTTATATTGTTAAAGTTATTGACCGTGACAATGAACAAGACGGAGTTAAATTTTGGCGTTTCAAACACAATTACAAACAAGAAGGTATTCTTGATAAAATTATTCCTATATGGAAAGCTAAAGGTGACATTACCGATCCTGACAATGGTCGTGACTTAATTTTGGAATTAACAAAGGCAAAAACTCCAAAAGGTGCGACTTACACAGTAATACAAACTGTAATGTACGATGATCCATCACCAATTTCAAAAGACGAAAGTCAAATGTCTGAATGGGTTGGAGATGAAATGACATGGGAAGATGTTTATTCTAAAAAACCTGTTGAATATTTGGAAGCAATCGCAAGGGGAGAAACACCAAGATGGGATTCCGAAAAAGGTGGCTATGTTTATTCCAACGACGAAACTTCTGAAGTTTCTATGGGAGGATCAAAATCAGTGTCGATTACCGAGATTGAAGACCCTCAGGCGAATAACGAAGTTGATGAAGATTTACCATTTTAATTTTTAAAAAAAAAGTATAACGGGAGCAGTTTATTGTTCCCGTTTTTTTGTCTATATTTTTAAAAAAACAAATTATGAAACCTTTCATTGCTGAAAAATTAAAAGAAGCCCTTGTTAAAAAGTACGAGGCAGAAATCGCAGATGCTGAAGCAAGACTTTATGTTTATTTTACCAATCCTGTTGGTATTGGGGAACACCCACAACACACGGAGGAAATGGATAATTTAGTCGGGCAACTAACAGATGCTAAAGATAAATTAGAAACAATTACAAACTTCAAAATATACGAACTATAATGGCACTCAAAAAAAACGACTTTAGTTCAATCAAAAAAAAGTTCTCCACGGACGCAAAATACAAACCACAGAGATTTTTTGATCTTGGGTCCGAATTTCTTGATGCGGTTGGACTACCTGGTCCTGCAATTGGACATTTAAACATGTTACTTGGTCACTCTGACACAGGAAAAACAACGGCACTTATTAAAACTGCGGTTGATGCTCAGAAAAAAGGGATCCTTCCTGTTTTTATTATTACAGAACAAAAGTGGTCTTTTGAACACTCTAAACTTATGGGTCTTGAATGCGAAGAAGTTGTAGATGAAGAAACAGGAGAATTAACATGGGACGGATTCTTCCTCTTCAATAATAATTTTGACTACATCGAACAAATTACAGAATACATCAATGACTTATTAGATGCTCAAGAAAAAGGTGAATTAGATTATTCTCTTTGTATTATGTGGGATTCGGTAGGATCGGTTCCTTGTAAGATGACCTACGAGGGTAAAGGAGGTAAACAACACAATGCAAGTGTTTTGGCCGACAAAATTGGTATGGGTATTAACCAAAGAATTTCGGGATCTCGTAAAGCAGATTCTAAATACGAAAATACCCTAATCATTGTTAACCAACCTTGGGTAGAATTACCTGACAATCCATTTGGTCAACCTAAGATCAAAGCAAAAGGTGGTGAAGCAATTTGGTTAAACTCTTCTTTGGTATTCTTATTTGGTAATCAGAAAGGTGCGGGAACAACAAAGATCACGGCAACAAAAGACAAGAGAACTGTGAAGTTTGCTTCAAGGACAAAAGTGTCGGTTATGAAAAACCACATCAATGGACTTGGTTTTGAAGACGGAAGAATCATTGTAACTCCACACGGATTTTTACCTGGTAAAGACACAACTGAGGAGAAGGTATCAATAGAAAAGTATAAGAAAGAATATGCTGACTATTGGAAAGATATAATCGGAGTTGATGGTGACTTTGATTTGAAAACAGAAAAAGAAGAAGTAGAGTAGAAATCATTTAAGTTTTAGGAAGTGTCCAAAACATTATTAGTAGACGGAAATAATTTATTGAAGATTGGATTTCATGGTGTTAGAGAATTCTATCACAATGGAAAACATGTGGGCGGAGTTTGGCACTTTCTAAACACTCTTCGAAAATTCTTAGAAGAACACAACTACAATAAAGTTGTAGTTTGTTGGGATTCCAAAACCTCATCAGTACAGAGAAGGTTAATATACCCCAAGTATAAGTTAAATCGTAAATCATCTGAAACAGAATCAAAAGAGGAATCTTTTGCGGAACAAAAACAAAGGGTTAAACAGTACCTTGAAGAGATGTTTGTAAGACAGCTAGAGACAGAACACGCAGAAGCTGATGACTTGATTGCTCATTACTGTAAAGTGTCATCAGATGAAGAAAAAACAATCTTCTCAAGTGATAGAGATTTAACTCAATTAATTGGGGAAAAGGTATCTATTTATTCACCATCCACAAAACAATATTATAAGTTTGGGGATAAAATTAAACTTCACGATATTGAAGTTCCTCACTATAATGTTAAAACAATCAAAATTCTTACCGGTGATAGTTCCGACAACATTGACGGAATATTTTATCTAGGTGAGAAGACTTTGGTGAAAATGTTTCCTGAACTACTTGAAGAAAGGGTAGAATTGTCTTATATTTTACAAAAGAGTGAACAACTCTTGAAAGAAGAAAAAGGAAACATTGCTCTTCAAAACCTATTGACTGGGAAAACAAAAGAGGGAATTTTTGGTGATGAGTTTTTCACTATAAATGAAAAACTTGTTAACTTGGAAAACCCACTTTTGAATGAAGAGGAAAAAGAGTTAGTTGGACTATATTACTCTGAGTCGTTGGATCCCGACGGAAGAGGACATAGAAATCTAATTCGAATGATGATGGAGGACGGGTTTTTCAAGTACTTACCAAAGGGTGACGACGCTTGGGTAAGTTTCTTGAAACCATTTCTCAAACTAACAAGAAAAGAAAAATCAAAATTTAGAAACAAAAAAAATTAAAAAAAAAACAAATGAGAGAACAGGATATAACAAAAGTAGAATTCTTGTTAATGTGTAATGATAACATTGTAGTTCAAAGGTTCTTCAATGTAAGAGGTTATAACAAAAATGCCCATAAGTCAGAAGAGTTTTATGACCATATTGACAGACTTTCAAGAGAGTTGAAATACGATTTAAAAATGAGATCTGTGGTTTATATGTTAGACAACCAATACGAAATTTTAGAAAACCCAGAACTTTTAAACACATCAATTACGGATGGTCCCGAAAATTTTAATTTAATAATTAAGGTTGGTGATATGACAATTTGTCATAGACAGTTTGACGCTAAACCCTACCCTCCGAAGGTCAGATACACCGTAGACCTACGGCCAAAGTTAAAAGCTATTATGGCCGAGTTGACTGACATTTTTTCAGGTCAAAAATTTAATTATTTTTATCCTAACTTTATCAAAAACTAGTACTATTTATCTTTACTAAAGGAGAAAAAAAAATATGGCGACTAGCAAAAACTTTGAATATTTAGGGAACACATTTCAGTTACAATTATTAAATCAAATTGTTGTAGATAAAGACTTTTCACACTCAATTCTTGATGTTATTGAAAACAATTATTTTGAAAACAAGTACTTCAAAATAATTATACAAATGGTGAAAGAGTATTATCTTAAATATGATCACACACCATCGTTCGAAACATTAGAACAAATTACTAAGTCTGAGTTACAACAAGCAACCGCATCCAAGATTGTTTTGGATACAATTAAGAAAATTAAAGATGCTCCTATCGACGGAGTAGGTTTTGTCCAAGAAAAGGCTTTAAAGTTCTGTAAACAACAAGAACTTCAAAAGGTTATGAGTAAAGCTCAAAAGATAATCGATGGAGGTGAGTTTGAAAGTTATGACACCCTTGAAGAAATGGTAAAAACCGCACTTCAAGTGGGATCAAAAGATACATCAATATTGGATGTATTCTCAAACCTCGATCAAGTTCTTGAAGAGGACTATAGACACCCTGTCCCAATGGGTATACCAGGTATCGACAGATTATTGAAAGGAGGTTTGGCAAAAGGAGAAATTGGCGTTATCTTAGCTCCTACGGGTGTTGGTAAGTCAACAATTTTAACTAAGATGGCAAATCACGCATTTAATCTTGGTTTTAATGTCCTTCAAATCTTTTTTGAGGATAACTCAAAGGTAATCCAAAGAAAACACTTTACCCTTTGGACCAAAATACATCCTGACGATTTGTCAGAAAAAAAGGATGAGGTCATGGCTAAAGTAAAAGAGATTGAAGACTCAATGCCGAATAAGTTGATTTTGAAAAAACTTCCATCTGATACGATGACGATGTTACAAATTAAAAATCAAATTAGAAAAATGGTTTCTGACGGAATTAAGATTGATATGGTAGTATTAGACTATATTGACTGTGTTGTTCCTGATAAGAATCTTGGTGATGAATGGAAAAGTGAGGGATCGGTAATGAGAGCATTCGAAGCAATGTGTCACGAGATGAATATAGTTGGTTGGACCGCAACACAAGGTAACCGATCATCAATATCGTCTGAAGTGGTAACCACAGATCAAATGGGTGGATCCATCAAAAAAGCACAAGTAGGTCATGTCATCATATCGGTGGCTAAAACACTACAACAAAAAGAACTTAAGTTGGCGACTATTGCAATTACTAAATCTCGTATCGGTGATGATGGTGTTGTATTTGAAAATTGTAAGTTTGACAACGCTATGATTGATATTGATACTGAAAGCTCAATGACCTTCCTTGGTTTAGAAGAGCAAAAAGAAGAAAGACAACGACAAAGAGTTAGAGAGCTTCTTGAAAAAAGAAAACAAAAAGAAACACAAACTAATTAACAAAAAAAATTTAATAAAATGGAAAAAATACTAGTTGAAAATCCTGGTCGGTTCGTCATCTTCCCTATCGAACATAATGATATTTGGGAATATTACAAACAACACCAAGCAGCGTTTTGGACTGCCGAAGAGGTAGATTTAACTAATGACATCAGAGATTGGGAAAACTTAACAGAAAACGAAAAATATTTTGTTAAAAATGTTTTATCATTCTTCGCAGCTTCTGATGGTATTGTGAATGAAAATTTGGCAGAAAATTTCTATAGAGAAGTCCAATATCCTGAAGCAAAGTTCTTCTATGGTTTTCAGTTGGCAATGGAGAACATTCACTCATTGATGTATTCATTATTAATTGATACTTACATTAGTAACCCTAAAGAAAAAGACGAGTGTTTCAACGCAATTGATAGACTGCCGGCGGTTCAAAAAAAGGCAAAGTGGGCGTTAGATTGGATTGAAAAAGCTTCTTTTGCTGAAAGGTTAGTGGCCTTTGCCGCAGTCGAAGGTATATTCTTTTCAGGTTCTTTCTGTTCAATTTTTTGGTTAAAATCAAGAGGTATCATGCAAGGTTTGTGTAACGCTAATTCCTTAATTTTCAAAGATGAAAATTTACATTGTGATTTTGCAATTCATTTGTTGAATAATCATTTAGAAAATAAACCATCTGAAAAAAAGATAAAAGAAATTTTATTATCCGCATTAGAGATTGAGAAAGAATTTATTACTGAATCACTACCAGTTTCTTTAATTGGTATGAATTCAAACCTTATGAAACAATATCTTGAATTTGTGGTTGATGGACTACTTGTCAAAATGGGTTGCTCAAAACAGTTCAATGTTGATCAACCATTCAAGTTCATGGAACAAATTGCTGTTGAAACTAAAGGAAATTTTTTCGAATCGAGAACCATGGAATACCAAAAAGCTAAGTTAAACGAAACAATAACATTTACAGACGACTTCTAATTTAAATAATATGTCATTAAAAATAATCAAAAGAAACGGTGAGGTAGTATCATTCAATCCTCAAAAAATTTATAACAGAGTTAAAAGATCATCTAAGGGTTTAAATGTTAATTCAGATGAAATATTCATCAAAGTAATTACATCAGTACCCACAGAAGGTGAAGTTACCACAAAAGAGTTAGATAAACTTGTTTACGAGATTGCGGCATCTTACACTGGTAGCCACCACGACTACTCAAGGTTAGCATCTTCTGTTGCAATTTCATCATATCACAAAGAAACTAAAGATAGTTTTTCTGAAACTATGTTTGAATTATATAGTGATGGTATAATTAATGAAAAATTAATTGAGACAATCAAAGAATATGGTGAAGATACTATTGACGCAGCAATTAATCATGATAATGATTACAATTTTGATTATTTTGCATGGAGATCCTTACAAGAAATGTACTTGTTAAAAAAACCTAATGGTAGAGTAATCGAAAGACCACAACACATGTATATGAGAGTTGCGTTGTGGGTCACTACAAACATTACAGATGCCCTTGAGTACTACCAATCATTATCAAACCAATTGATTTCAAAGGCAACACCTATCATGATTAACTCAGGCACGAAAGTTCCTCAGTTGGCATCTTGTGTATTACATTATAACGATGCGGATTCAAGAAAAGGTTTGTTGGACACACTAACAGATATCTCAACTTTTTCATCTGATGCCGCTGGTATTGGATTATCAATGTCTAATATCCGTAGTAAAGAAAGTAGAATATCAAGTTCAGGAGGATATGCAGGTGGATTATTAAAATATCTAAAAATAGTGAACGAATCATTGAGATTCTTTAATCAACAAGGTCGAAGACCTGGCTCAGCAGCAATTTACATTGAGCCTTGGCACAAAGATATTTTTGATTTGTTGGACATAAAAAAGAACACGGGGGCTGAAGAGTTGAGAGCACGAGATCTTTTTACGGCACTTTGGATTCCTGACAATTTTATGAGGTCGGTAAAAAATAACTCAGACTGGTATCTATTTTGCCCAAATGACATTAAAAAGTCAGGTTTAAAACCACTACAAGAATGTTATGGTGATGAATATGAAAATGTTTATAATCAAGCGGTATTAATGGGTTTAGGTAAGAAAGTTAAAGCTCAAGATATTTGGACCAAAATTATTGAATCACAAGTTGAAACTGGTGTACCTTATTTATGTTCTAAAGACAACGCCAACAAAAAATCCAACCATCAAAACATTGGTGTAATAAAACAATCAAACTTGTGTAATGAAATTTACCAATACACTGATGAAGAAACTACAGCAATTTGTACACTTTCTTCTATGGTGTTAAAAAATTTCATAAAATCAGGAAAATTTGATTTTGAATTACTTTTTACTGAAGTAAGAAAAGTTGTAAGATCTTTGAATAAAGTTGTTGATATAAACAATTATTCTACAGATAAAGGTAGAAAAGGAGGTTTGGAACAAAGGGCAATTGCTATTGGTACGCAAGGTTTGGCGGATGTCTTCTATCTCATGGATTATATTTTTACCTCTGAAGATGCAAAAAAACTTAATCGTGATATATTTGAAACAATCTATTACGCGGCAATTTATGAAAGTAATCAACTTTGTATTAATAACAAGTACAAACCTTATTCCTTCTTTGATGGATCACCAATGTCGCAAGGAAAATTTCAGTTTGACATGTGGGGTGTTGATGAATCAAATCTATCAGGATTATGGGATTGGAGTAAGTTGAAAGAAAATGTTAAAAATTATGGGGTTTGTAATTCATTATTTACAGCACAAATGCCTGTGGCGTCTTCAGCTAAAATTACAGGTTCTTATGAAATGACAGAACCGGCTCATTCAGCAATCTTCAATAGAAGAGTTGTTGGTGGAGAAATTATGATTGTTAATAAGTACCTAATTAATGATTTCGAAAAGATTGGTATTTGGAGTGAAGATCTCAAGAATGAAATAATTCTAAACGAAGGGTCTATTCAAAATATTAATTTCAACAATTATTTAGATCCTGAGGACAAGAATTATAACAAAAAAGTTAAAAGAATCGAACATTTAATTCCTAAGTACAAAACAATTTGGGAGATATCTCAAAAACAATTAATTGATATGGCGGCAGATAGGGCACCATTTATAGATCAATCACAATCAATGAATATCTATATGTCCAATCCAACACTATCGAAAATAACCTCATCACATTTTCATTCTTGGGAAAGTGGTTTAAAGACTCTTTGTTACTATGTTAGAACCAAAGCGATTTCAACAGGGGCAAAACATTTAGCTGTAGATATATCCAAAAAAGAAAAACCAAAACCTAGTATTGAAGTACCAAAAATTGATTATTCACATTTGAATTTACCACCAAGACCTGAAAATTCTGATTTCGAATGTTTTGGATGTTCATCTTAAAATCTCAAATTAAAATCACTATCAAAGTAGTGATTTTTTTTTTACTTAAAAAAAGCCTGACTTATATTTATAAGTAATATGTCAAATGGTATTACTTATGGTATTTCTTTTCCTTTCGTGGATTCATTCACTGGAAGATATTTGGATGTAACAAACACTACTGAGGGTGAAATAAGATCTAATCTTGTACATCTATTATTAACTCGTAAAGGTAGTAGATATTTTTTACCTGATTTTGGTACGAGGTTGTATGAATATATTTTTGAACCTTTAGATGGACCAACTTTTTCCGATATAGAATCAGAAATTAGAGATACTGTAGCAACTTATATGCCGAATTTACAAGTTACAAATATTACTGTTGAACCAGCATCTTTAGGATTAGAAAATAAAGGATACACACTCAACCAATACGGTGAAAGAGAATTTAAGGTCACAAACATATCAACTTTGGAACACACCGCAAGAATAAAAATTGACTATAAAATTACAGACTCGGCTTTCGAATCACAAGATTTTATAATATTAAATATTTAATTGTATATGGCTGAAAAAAAGATTTCCTATACTGTTAGGGACTTCCAAGGGGTAAGAACAGAACTTATAAATTTTACAAGAACTTACTACCCAGATTTAGTTCAAAACTTCAACGACGCAGGTATTTTTTCTGTGATGTTAGATTTGAATGCGGCGGTAACTGATAATCTTAATTATCAAATCGATAGAAGTATTCAGGAAACCGTACTTCAGTTTGCTCAACAAAAAAATTCTGTATTCAATATTGCGAGAACTTATGGTCTAAAAGTACCAGGACAAAGACCATCAGTTGCTTTGGTTGATTTTTCAATCACGGTACCTGCTTTTGGAGATAGAGAAGACCTTAGATATTGTGGTGTTTTAAGGAGAGGATCACAAGTAAATGGTGCCGGTCAACCATTTGAAACCGTTTATGATATTGATTTTGCATCACCTATAAATGCGGAGGGATCTCCCAATAGAGTAAAAATCCCTAATTTTGATTCAAGCGGTAAACTTCTGAGTTATACGATTGTTAAAAGGGAGGTAGTTGTAAACGGTATTACAAAAGTATTTAAAAGAGTAATCACACCTAATGATGTGAGACCATACTTGGAACTATTTCTTCCTGAAAAAAATGTATTAGGTATTACAAGTGCATTGTTAAAACCTGGCACACAATACTCAACAATCCCTAATCCTCAAGATTTCTTAACTATAGGACCTGAAAGATGGTTTGAAGTGGATGCACTAGTTCAGGACAGAGTATTTGTTGAAGACCCAACAAAAGTTTCTGATCAACCGGGTATAAAAGTTGGAACATACATAACCACATCGAATAAGTTTATCTCTGAATATACACCACAAGGTTTCTGTAAATTAACTTTTGGGGGTGGTAATATTTCGGCCGAAGAACAATTAAGAGAATTTGCTCGAGATGGTAAGGGTTTCGATTTAAGTCGATACACAAATAACTATGCTATGGGAGCTGCTTTAACCTCTAACTCGACTTTGTTTGTTCAATACAGAATCGGTGGAGGACTATCAAGTAATGTTGGTATTAATACAATTAATCAAATTGGAACGGTGTCATTTGCGGTAAATGGACCGTCTCAAAGTGCAAATGTGAATGTAATCAACAGTCTCCAATGTAATAATGTAACTGCAGCTATTGGAGGTGCTAATCCACCAACAACTGAAGATGTTAGAAACATGGTTTCGTTCAACTTCGCGGCGCAAAATCGAGCGGTTACTGTTAACGACTACAACTCTATTTTGAGAACAATGCCCGCTCAGTTTGGAGCACCTGCTAAGGTTGCGATTACAGAAGAAAATAATAAGATTAGAATCAAAATGTTATCATATGACTCAAGTGGTACTTTGACTAATGTTGTATCAAACACTTTGAAACAAAATGTTGCAAACTATTTATCAAATTACAGAATGATAAATGATTACATATCTATCGAGGCTGCGGAAACAATTGATTTAGCGGTGACCGTAGATGTTGTGTTGGATAATAGTCAAAACCAAGGTGCAATAATTGCAAAAACAATCCAAATTGTAAGTGAGTTTTTCAACCCTTTAGTCAGAAATTTAGGACAAAATGTTAATATATCGGAATTGAGAAGATTAATACAATCTGAAAATGGTATTGTATCAATTAACGACATTTCGTTTTTTAATCAAGTTGGAGGCCAGTATTCATCAAGTCAAACATCTATGCCTTATTCAGACCCACTTACAAGACAAATTCAACCGTCAGCTGATACCTTATTTGCAACACCAACTCAAATTTATCAAATTAGATACCCAAACAAGGACATTAATATACGAGTTCTTAATTTAAAATCTGTTAATTTCTCATAGTGATTTATTTTTTCAGTAATAGATGTATTTTTCTAGGAAAATAGGAAATAAACTATTTATGAAAAAACGATTTTTTAATGCCTAAATCATATAGAATAAGAACCGAAGTCGGTGTTGATAAGTATATCAATGTAAATTTAGAACAAGATTGGGACTCTTTGGAAATCCTTTCTTTGAAGATCCTTGCTAATAATGTCTACACAAGATTTTGTGCTGATTATGGTGTTGTAACAGGTAGAGTTTTTGTAAATGGGGGTTACGGATTACCAAATGCTAAAGTTTCTGTTTTTATTCCTTTGGATACGAATGATGAACTTGATCCCGTAATTTCAGAACTTTACCCGTTCAAAACGATTACAACGACAACAGAGGAGGGTTATAGATACAACCTACTACCAAAACTACCATCATACAATGGGCATGTCTCAACTGGAAGTTTCCCAAACAAATCAGATATTTTGATGGATTCGTCGTACATTGAAGTGTATGATAAATATTATAGATTTACAGTAACGACCAATGAGAGTGGTGATTTTATGATCTTTGGTGTTCCTGTGGGTGAACAAACATTAGTTATGGATATCGACCTATCTGATATGGGTTGTTTTTCATTGTCACCACAGGATCTTATTTTACAAGGTTTAGCAACCGAATCTCAAGTTAATGGTGCAAGATTTCAGTCTTCAACAAATTTAGTCAATTTACCACAAATTAAAAATTTAGTTTACGATGTCGATGTTCGTCCTTTTTGGGGTAGTGAAGATCTTTGTCAGATTGGTATAACAAGAGTTGATTTTGACTTGAGTAAATTGGCGAATGTTACAATACAACCATCGGCAGTTTTTATGGGATCCATAATCTCAAACATCAACGACGATGCTCTCAAAGTAAGTTGTAAACCTAAAAATGACACCGGTAATTTATGTGAATTAGTCGCAGGACCAGGACAAATTCAGGCAATAAGACAAACAATCTATTCAGACACTAACGGTTTACCAATACTCGAAAGGTGGGATATTGAAAATGGTGGTAAAGTTATAGATGGAGATGGAACTTATTTACTTAATGTACCGATGAATTTGGATTACATTTATACAAACGAATTTGGACAACAAGTTATATCTACCGATCCAAAATTAGGTATTCCAACAAAAGGAAAATATAGATTTAAATTCAAATGGCAAAATCAACAAGGACTTCAAAATAACTATCAAAGGGCTGATTTTTTGGTACCTAACATAAAAGAATACGGTTGGACTAATTCAAGTCAAGATCCATTTGACCCGAATAGTACATCTATTTACACATACCCCGCAATACCTGCCGGACAAACGACAGGATCTACTGTGACAGTTCCTATTTCAGGTGGTTTCATTAATCCTATTTTAGACAATACTGAAAGTTATACGGTTTATATTAATGGTGTAAATTATACGGGATCAATACAATCAATTCCTGTTACCGCGGGGGATACTTTTTTAATTGTTGCAACCCCTTTGAATCCTCTTCAATCTCAAATAATCAAGTTTAACTATGTACCTCAAGACTATTTTGATTTATTGAGGTCTTATGCGTTTAGTACTGATTGGGATGATTATGTAAATGTACAGGAAGCGATCGATTGTGAGGACACATTTTATGAATTTGGTTACAATAAAGTGTATACTACCGCGATGTTTTTGGACAGATATAAGAACGGATTTGGTAGGGGTAAACATTTGGGAATTAAAGAAATAGATAATAGGACTTGTAAATCGACGGTTAATACATTTCCTGTTAATGATATTATTAGAAATTTTGACCCTCTATTTTTTGCGTTCAATTTGTTGATCAACATTTTAGTGGTACCATTAATTGTTTTATTATATGTATCACATTTTGTCGCATTCACTTGGCCAATTCTCAAATTTGTTTTAATAATATTAGGTATTGTATTAACAAGAAATGCAATTGTAGATACTGCGACCGCAATTGATAACGCGGCAAATGTTATAGAAGCTCAAGCAAGTATAATTTCGGCAAACTTAGGTGGACCAACAGTAGATGTTGGGGCTTTAATAAAATCTATTAGGTTAATATTACAACAATTTGTTTTAGTATTAAGGGCAGCATTTTCAGTGGTTTTGGCAGCGCTATTCACCGCATTTACAATAATTTTGGCGATAAAAGTAAAAGGTTTCCCAAGAATTGGATTACCCATGATTTCATATCCTGATTGTAATAGTTGTGAGTGTAGTTGTAATAATTTGGATTTAGGAGATGACTTTGATACTAATAGTATTACTAATCAATTGAATATTGCGGCAGCTGACTACGCCGCATCACAAGAATCAATAGACAATTTCGATACGGTTTTATCAACACCTAATAGTCTTATAGCTCCAATAAATTATTCAGGATCATATGACTTAGAGCACCCAAATTTTGAAGGTCAACCTTTTTCATGTGATTCACTCCTTACAACATTTAGCGGTGGTGATATTACAGTTGAAGTGGTTACCAAGGCAGTTGTTGATTTTAAAAGAATTGCTTCAGGATATGATGTATTAAGTTCCACAGATCCAAATAGATACATACCAAACGAGGCTTATTTATTGAAAGCACCACAACCATTCTTATTCGGTGCTGATAAAAACTCAGGTGCTGACGACAGACTTTTTGCATTCCCAACTTCGGTAACCTTCTCTCAGAAACTAAACGAATTTAACACTCGGGATAAATATTTTTATTCCACAACACAAAGTGGACCTAACACAGGTGTAAATAAAATAAAAACTTTAGTAAATCCACAAATTCCTGGCTCCCAACCTTTTTATGACCAAGTTGTTGTTATGTTGATGACCCAAGGTACGACATTACAACTCGGTGTTGGAAACTTAGTAGTCTTCCAAGACCCTAACTATGTTGACCCAAACTTTTCAACCCCAGCGAATCGATTAACAAATTTAACAGGTGCAACGATAAACCAATTTGAAAATAATGCAATTACTGGTACAACAATTACAGGTACAACAGGAATTGTAATAAATTATGCAAATCCAGCAGGACCAACTCAAGGTTCATTGGCTGCTAATGTTATTATTGTTTCTCCTCAAGTTAGTCAATTACCCGTTCAAGGAAATGTGAATGTGGAACAATCATACTTACAGTACCCAACCGATACCGAGTATTTCCAACTTATAACGGGAATGACTTACACAAATTTTATTGCACAGTCAAATACGGGAAATACAGGTTTCTTTCCGGCAAGCTATCTTCTCCATGATATAACCTGTCAAGTAAATGGATGTGGTGTATCCTCATTGACTTACCCAAACATTATAAGTTCTTTACCCAACTATCAAAATTATGAAATTTGTATTTTTGTAAGAGGGGTAGATCCTCATACCGCAAAACAACCTACAATAGAATATGACTTATCAAGAATTTTTGGTAAATCATTCGGATCAGGACCAATTGTGAGTGGAAGTTACTATCTGAATTACCCGATCCAAGGGTTATCAACGGGTGTAAAACCTGTACAACATGACTCCACAACAAACATTGTAAACAACCTATATTTCAACTCATTTACTTTTACGCCAAACCCTTCAAGTTATACCGCATTTACATCAAACTACCCATATTATTATTTGAGTACTGATGATAGTTTGTCAGCAACATATAGTCCTTATCCATTACAATGGCAAACAAATGCACAAAGTACAATTAACTTACAACAAACATTATTGACAGGTAATTATCAATTACCTATAAGTCCTGTATCTTACTATACCGTAGGTGGAACCTATATTAGGTGGGTTAACTCAATAACTACCTCAACACAAATGTTTTTACAAACAGGAAATAGCTCAAGTACACCACCATGTAATGCTTCTTGTCAAGAAGGACAATACTTTAACACACAATATACTTTTTATACGGGACTAAACGGTCAAAATGGTGGTAATTTGACGGCACTGTACTCACCTGCTTACTATAGATACACCCTACCAGGTGTTAATTTCACTTCATCAAGTAGAATTGTGATGAGAAGTGATAGATTACCAACATCAACATATGTACAAAATGGACCTACTGGAACAAACACAGGTTATGCCCTTCATCAAAATGATAATTTTGCAATTTACCTAACAAACGGTGCTGAGATTCAACCGACATTCTCCGTTGGTTTTGACATATTTAATGGTGAGTCTGTCGATTCAGATCCTGTATTATCGGCACTTACTGAAACTCTAAGTTGTGAGGGAATGGTACCTTTACAATGTTATACAGGAAGTGGGACAAATGTAGGAATTGTACCTCAAGGCGACTGTGTTGTACCTGAAGACAGGATGATCAATGGTTGTTATTGTCTTCTGAATAAGGACTCAAAACCACCAATAAACATTCCATTTTTAGGTCCAAGAAATTTCTATTTAATCAGAGATGCTTATTGGGATGATTTAAGACTATTCTTGGAGTGGAAAGTAAGATTTACTCTGAACTTTGCTGCTTGTAGAGGAGTTTTTGGACAAGTGTTTCAAAACAATTGGATAAATGGTGTTCTATACATGTTCAATTTCAACAAAAAAACTACTTTCAATATTTTTGCTCAACCTGTATATGATTACTGTGATGATGTAATCATGTTTAACGAGATTACAAACACTTTCCACTATAGAAGTTCTCCTTGGAATGGAGTTAATTTTATAGGTAAAGATTCGCCAACCATAACGGCAACCCCTTTAACTAATTCTTTAAGTTTAACAACCGATATGTGGGGGTACAATAAAAAACAAATTCAATTCCCAACGACTATCACAGATTTGGGACCGAGAGATTCATTTATAAACGAAATATGTTGTTCTAGCTCCGAAAAAGGATTTGGATCATATTACGCAAATGAATTAAAAACCACATCCTATCAAGATAACTCTGACATAATCCAATTAGGGTTCCTTTCTCGAATTCTTAATGAAGGTACGAGATTTAGAATGCAACCAAAACAAAACATAGAAAATCAAACTGAAGGTTTTGGAATTATACAGTTCTTCAATAGTACAAGAGGAGGTTCAAGAATTGACGGCGATTTTTCTCAAATGTTGTCAATAAACTCTGAATGGGAAGTTTCACCTTTCATTACAGAAAACTTACCACAGCCAAACCCAAATCAATACATTTATTTTGGTGACAACACAAATAATGCGTCATTAGGTGCACTATCACCAATAGATGTGAAACCAGTTTTTGGATTATTCTTTTCTTCATCTACCTCTGAATCTAGATACAGAAAAATAATGTCACCAGGGATTGAAACTTACAGTACAACACCACTTATACAAGAATTGTTCGGATACCCAAAATCTCAAGTCGTTCCTCATTACAAATGGCAAATAGCTAAACCAACGCAGTCAATTGGGTTAAACAATATATTTGGATCTGAAGATAATAATTGGGTTACAAATGTCCTACCTCAACCAGCAAATGGAGGTAATGGATTCTTCAATAAGAAATATCAAGAACTTGACTTTACATCAGGTCAACAGAAATATCAAACAACAAATACTAAACTAGGTTTTATTGCAAGTTACGACTTAAACGGAAATCCATTACCTTACACACCACTTTCCTCTATTTTACAAGGGGATCCTAGTTTAAACCCTGCGGATGCAATAGTCGTTGGAGCTCCTTACCATTTCTATTTTGGTTTGAACAACGGAAAAACCGCGATAGATAGATTCTATAAACTATATGTTGCATTTGAAGAATAAGAATGATAGTAGACCCAACAACAAATATTATTGAATCTACTCAGAGGTATAAATCAGCACCTTTGAGTGACCAACAGTTGAATGTGCCTTTTGCTCAAACCATGAAAGAATTGGTTGAGTTTGACAGAACTGTAGATTTAAGTTTACTTGCCGTGTTTGATGAAGAAAGACAAGCATCATCAATTATAAGACCCGTTACAAAGTTTACTATTCTATTCGAGAACGCATATACAGGATCAACTTCTTACCCTCCGTTTAGAGACAATCTATATTATACCAACGAATTAGAAAACACACAAGCATATTTCCCAACAGGTAATTTTACACAATCACCACCTCAGCCGGCAAATCCGAACCTTCCATGGGATGGGTTTCCACAATATCCCGAATTTGATTTTATAAGAACTGATAACTATGTATCGGGATATACCTTTGGAAATGGTAGACATCTAAATTTCAGATCTGTAAGTGCGACAACATATAATTGGTCTCATTATATGAGTTATCCTTATAAAAATGAACCGAACAAAAAAATGTATGCCTTGATCCCCAACACACAAATATCTTGGAATTGGGTTGCTTCAGATGGAATCCCATTTATTATAACAATTGGAAGTGAGAAAGTAACCGATATTATTCAATTTAAATGCCCAGTTGCACACGGACTTCAGGTCGGTGAATATGTATTACTTTCCACTAACTATAATGGGAATTCTTTTTTCCAAGTCAATGGTCTTGGAGACAATGGTTCAGGATCCGAAGAATACATTTTCAATATCAGAAATGTTGGTTATACGGGATCAACTTTCATTACTGCAATTCAGGGTACCTTCAGAAGAGTTTTAGATGCCACAAATTCTGCAGATACTGTTAGTCAGTACTATGTCAGACAACATAAAATTCTTACTAATCAAGATTGTGCGGTTTTAGTAAATGCTGGATATGAATTGAATATTTATGGTGACAAAACAAAGTGTGAACAAAAAGTTTTGACTCCTAATCAAAGAAAAAGAACCTCTGTTAAAGAAGGGTCGAGATCGTATACTCTTTCATTTAATTGTGATATAGATATAAATGGTCTAAGAGACAATCAAAATAGACCTTTGACTCAATTATTTTTTACAACAATTTGGAGGGGATATTTCGGTTGGACTCAGAAAGTAAAACAAGGTTGGGAATTTAATAATTATTTAGACGATGGTAAACCACAGACATGGTGGAACCAAAATAATGTAGATTCTAATACAACTATACCACAGTTACAATACAATTCGTTGTTAAATCAAGGACCATTTTTTTATAATGATTTTTATAGTAGTGGTGATACTTTGGATGGAGACTATTGTGAGTGGAATAATTTTGAACAACTAGAAAGAGTAATTTCAATATACCAACACAAAATAACATACAATAATACTTGGTTCAGTCTATCTGCAAATACTCTTACAGCAACAAATCAGTATGGATATTTTTATAGACCACACAATCCAATCCAACTCAGAGTTTTTTCAAATTATGTAGAAGAAGCAAACTCAGAAAATGTTGTGGGTATACCTGACTATGCATATTACTCAACTTTGATTTCCTCTTTTAGATGGAGAGATCTGTATTCATATGGTTTTATAAGTACAGACGGAGTTGGCGTTGATTATCCTTTTTTAAATAATGCTCATTATCCTTTCGTAAATACAATATTCAGAATCACACCTGAAAACTTTAATATACCAAACGATTACGCAACCCCAACAAATCCTTCACAGTATAGTACTTATCAAGGAGGGAAGATACCACCAATCATAAACGCCATAGCAGAACCTACAATAGATGGATGCGACTAGAATAAAAATTGTAAAACAAGATATTGACAAATATGTTAATATTCCTGTAAACATGCAATGGGATTTCATGGGTAGGGATGACAGTATCGAAGAATATCAAGTTGAGGCTATAAATGAGGTTATTGGATCACCACAGGATTTTGAAATCATAAGATTTGCTCATAACATATATCCAAATTTAGAAAGCTCAATAAAATATATATTTAATTTTTATGACTACTCAGTACCAATTACGGCAAATACCGTAGGTTCTTGGACAACAAGCTACCTTAATAATGGGTTTTCAGTTCAAGATGTTTATTACTATTCGAAATCTTTTACTAAATCATTTTTCAAACTTGATTTATATGACAGTCCCGATGAAAGTGTGCAAAATCTTTATTTATCAATTATATTACCTGTACAACAAGGACTCACTCAATCGGCAATTCTTTCTGCTTTGGTACCACCTGTAGAAATAAAGAAATCAGAAATGGTATTAGACTACATTGGAACAGATAAAGAAGGATTTTATATATATTGGTTGAGAAAAAGAAATTTTATTGATGTTGACACTTTTTACATGTCTGCTAGATTTTTTGACGCAATTACAGGAAATTTCAAACAAATGACCAATAAAAGACAAGATTTAATTTTACCCGACAAATTTACCTTCAGTCATAACGACTATTATTATTATAAAGTGAAATTAGATTACAGTAAAAAAACATACGAAGTGTTCTCAACATCTACAGGACTTAGAGTTGGAAGTAATAGTTCACCGATAATCTTTTTTGAATATGTTAATCCATAATGGAACTGCAACAATATAAATTTATTGTATCTCCTGAAAATATCAAAAGTGATATTGTGTTTGTCCCATATACTGGTGACACAAACATTACAACAATTTTAGATCCTTGTTGTTTAACCGCCACTACGGCAACTACTGTTACCACAGGAACCACAGGTGTGTATTTACCAATGTCATATCTATTAAGTGGAAACACAGGAGGGACATCTTTTTTAACTGGTTTATCTGTTAATATCATGATTACAGAATCTGCCGTGGATTTAGGTTATTACACCCCAACAGACGGCATGATTCTACAATTAGATGTTCTAAACAATTTCATTGTCACGGGTAGTACACTGAACCCCTACACTTATACATTTTATAACACATCTGATTTAGAATTTATAAAATTTTTACAACTTGTAACATATACTTTGGATTGGGGAGATGGAACCCCACCTCAGGCGGTTTTAGGGATTACCCCAATCACACACACTTACCCAAGTGCACAGACGGATTATACAATAACCTTAACCGCAAATTCTCCTTGGGGCATTTCCAAAATTCAAAAACCAATAACAGTTCCTTACACAAATGTTGTAATTAGTAATCAGTTTGGTAATATGACTTTTTACCCTGCAGGTGGCAGTTGGAGTGCAACTCCTATAAGTTATGATTTCATTTTTACTGGGGACTCAAACACTAACATAGTTGATTATTATTCTTACAACTATACCTCGGTGCCATTTCCCGTGACAGGATTCACAATTTCAACAGTCAACGACTTAGAACAATTTGGACCAAAAGTCAATTTAGCCGAAGGTAAATTTAAATTAGGTATACAAGTTACAGGAACAACAGGAGTTGTGGGAACTTATTATGGACCCGACATTACAAACACCTATACGGCTTATACAATAAATGGTGTAATTTATCACGATTACGAAAATTTTACAATTTATTTTGCGGATTCATACGGTTTAGTTCCTGGTGATTTGGAACTAACTGCGATAACAAAAAATGAAGCTTTGATTAATGTTATTGACCAACTCGAAGTTATAACTAATGTTTTTATTGAAAGAGGAAAAAATTCTCCTTTAGAATATGTTATGAGATTGGGGGAAGTTGACAACATTGGGGATTTAGAAAAATACGGATACAAGTTTTTCACGATAGAAAAAGTATCAACATAAATATTTATTAAAAAGTAGAAACTTACAATGGCAACAGGAAATTACGGAACGATAAGACCAGCAGATGTTAGTCCTGAGGATGTACAAATCGTTTTGGTTTATACAGAATCAAGAGATGACACACAAAACTTCACATTAACAACGCTTAATGCTCAAGATGTACTGAGACCCTATTTTAACAATGCGGAGACTGGCGGTAGTTCGGTTGAAATTTTAGGGGGGTTGTACAATCTAAAATTACCTGCAGATCAATTTACTCGACTAGGTATATATACACTCATGATAAGACCTGCGGAAATTAGAACTATAATTACTGATTGTGGGGTTTTATCTGCTTTACCAAATGTTAAAGGTATTGTAATAGACCTCAATAATGTTCCTACAGAATATAGAAATAAATTTGTAAATCAAGGATTAGTGGGATTCAGAGTTGAATACTTGAATCCTGACGGTACTAAAATACCAAATTTTTTCAGGATAATAACATCATCTTTTTATTGTGAACCTGTAGTCCAAAATCTAACGAACACAATTCAAAAATCAATTAGATATCGTTATGTTGAAGGGGCAACAAATCTTTTATTTTGTACGCTTTCACCTTCTTCATCACCTACCAACAAACCAAGTGCAACTCCGTTTATTGGCCAACCAAACCAAAGTATAATCATAACAAACACCTATTTCAACCCAATCTCAACTGAAATTGAAATTGTGGATCAAGATATATCTACTTTAGCAATTGCACTTTACGGTAACCAAACTAAATCTATGGAGGATGGTATCTACACCATTTACGATGCTGACAACAACATTTACAAACAGTACAATCTTTATGAAATTAAAGATCAGTTCAATACTCTTCTTTATGAGGTTAGACAGGATCGTGGTGATAATATCGATTTCTCTAAAGCTTTTAATAATATTACTGCTTAATGGCTATAACAAAATTCACTTGCCCCCCTCAAAGTAGTGCCGCTAATTCGTTCTCAAACAATTTAGTCGGAGTTCAGTTAGTAACTGGCGGAGGTTTGACGCAAGCGAATTTCAACTTCACTACAGGAATAAGCGAGAAACAAGATCGAATTTTCAATATCGGTACATTTTCTGAACCTATAAATTTAGAAAGTATTAATATTGAAAACAATATCGAAGCTGCCGATATTTTAGCCAACAACTACAGAGTTTATCCAAACTATGATCTTTCACAAGTAACAAACTTTACAGAGTATGGTTCATTAGTGAAAAGAATGTCAGTTTCTATCACAAGAATTATAAACTTCTTTCCTGGAGGATTAGAGGTAAACCCACAAACTCCAAAATTTGAAACACAAGCAACCGCTTTTAATATTGCTTATGATTCAATAGAAAACGATACCACTTTTGAAATATACCTTTCATCAATACAAAATCCATTCGAATTGGATTATAGTGATAATGCGGAAACAAATCTTTTATTCAACGAGTTTCAAGTTTCTCCTTTGAGAAACATGAAAGTTAATTATAAAAAATATGTCTTATATGTTAATGGATTACAATACCCTGTAAACTTTTTATATCCAACTACAAGTGCCTCAACATCACTTAAATTAATTGTTGACGGTAACCCTTTTACAGGAGCCTCTTACTCTTTGGATTATTTGGTTATTAGACCAAACGATTTTGAGGCTAATAAGGTGTTCAACATGGACTTAGATAAAGTTGAAAACTTTTTATTAAACAGAAGAGTTACACCACCTTACACCGCACAATTTTATGTCCCAAGAGAACAGGAAGACGGTAGTTATATCATAACAAAAGAGCTGGCTAGCTGGCCTTTAGCGGGTCCTTGGAATTTAGACATAAGATCAATAAGTTTTGATAATTATTTGGCGAAAATAAATGAGTATGCAGCAAGTTTAGATACCTATAGTACAAATATTATATCGAGATTCCTGACAACAGGTGCTCTTAAAGAATTTGACACACCTGACCAAAGATTCGAAAAACTTTTACAATTATATGGACGAAGTTTTGACGAAACAAAGGCATTCATAAGCGCACTTGGTAATATGACAAGTGTCAATTATAATGTTGGAAATGATATACCATCACAACTTTTAAAAAATTTAGCTCAAACTTTAGGTTGGGTCACAAACTTTTCACCAATATCTCAAGACGAATTATTACAAGCGGTTTTTACAACTCAACCAAATACTTTTACGGGTTTACAGATTGGACCAACACCCGAAGAAATTAATTACCAATTTTACAGAAATTTAATTCTTAATTCGGCTTACCTGTTCAAATCCAAAGGTACCAGAAAATCTATAGAATGTTTGTTAAGAATGGTTGGTGCTCCCGAAGCCTTAATCGATTTTAATGAACATGTTTATGTTGCGGATCAAAGAATTAACATGTCAGAATTCAACCAACAGTTCGCAGAAATTAGTACAGGTAATGTGACACTACAACTTCCAGTTTTGGAAACAAGTAATGTTTATTCAATTCAGGGAGTTCAATATACAGGGTTTACCACAACATCTACAAATTTCACAGTAACAACAACAAGAGATGATTATCCTGTTGATGAATTCGGATGTCCTAGAATGCCAATACCTAATGAAAGTTATTTCTTCCAAATTGGAGGAGGTTGGTTTGAATCGACACCACAACATAGGATGCCCGAATTTGCAGTACCAACAAATTTAGTTTTCACAGGCAACAATCCTAATTATCAAACACAACTTTTACCATTCAATTATGGAGAGGAGTATCTATTCAGATATAGGTATTTTCCTTATATGTCCTTAGGGTATAAACTTAGAAAACTTCAAGACAACAAAAAAAGTTGGGTGGATACGACACCTTTCTTAAGAACAAGTTTTGAAGGTAATTTCAATGCATACTACACTGTTAGTGAGGAATGTTTGGTGTTGAATGTTAAAAATGTTGACATCATGATGAATCCTGCTCAAGGGTTGGCTTATGATGTTTGGACAATGTCTAGACAATATAACTACCCAATACCTGAACAAGGATTATTTTATACACCACCTTCACCATGTAACATACCAAATCCCTATCCTAAATTAGGTGGAATAGATTGGACTGTAATAATACCAAAACCAAAACAAAAAACATTTTTTGAATTCGCTCAAACTTTTTGGAGAAACATGATAAACACAAGAAACCGTCAATTTATTACAGATGGTAAAACTGGTGGATATCCTACTCTGCAATCAATCTATTGGAAATATTTAGATTCTTTAACTCAGGCGGGAATACCAAACGATAATTTTACATATCAAACTATGATTGATTTTGTTAATGGTATGGGTGATTATTGGATCCGACTAGTTGAGCAGATGGTACCAGCAACAACAATATGGAATACGGGTACAAGATTAGAAAACTCAATTTTCCATAGACAAAAATTTGTTTGGAGAAGACAAGAAGGTTGTAAGTTTGCACCTGTACCATGTAAACCTTGTATACTTACTACTCAACTTTATGTGTTGGACTGCCCAACACAAGAAGTTACATGTGCAATTTACCCATGGGATGTTGATCCAAACATGGTAAATTTTGGTGTAGTAATGAATACCTTATTGAATGAATACTTTATTGAACAAGGTTATATACCTGTAAATTGTCAATTGAACACAGTACAAAGTTCGTGGATTGTAGATGTTAGATTAAACAATGTATCTTTAGCACAATACCAATTCTTTAATGGGGTTGGACCAAACCAATACCCAACAGCCGCTCAGTGGTTAACGGCATTAGAGACAACTTTCGATGGTTTACAAACATCAGGGTATGGTTATAATATTGATACAACCGCTAATGAAATAGTTGTATTTACTAACGATTGTCAACCAAACTTTGATGACTTACAGATCAATGTTGGGATAAACTTTGATGTATTTTGTAAAGGGTAATGAGTATATCAATATATAATTACATTCTTACTGGCGATTGTTCCAATACATCGGCAGGTTCAGTATCATTTGATATTACAGGAACAACAGGACCTTTTGCGGTTAACTGTTTGAACACATCATGTCCACTACCAACATCCGCATCTACATATAGTTACAGTGCTAGTAGTTTATCCGCCGACACATATTTCTTAGAAGTAGTTGATGGGGCATCAAACAAAATAGTAGTAAGTGTTTATATTTCTTCTGGAACAAATGTTACTATAGATTCAACAACCACAACTTGTGGTTTGGACAATGGTTCAATTACAGGATTTACATCGGCTGTTTACGGTAAAGGTACATATTATCTATACGATGGATCATCAAACTACATATCTTCAGGAGAAACACCAAATAATTATTTTGATTTTGGTAGTTTATCTGCGGGAACTTATTACATAGTTGCAGATGACGGGGGAGGTTGTTCGGGAATCACGGCATCAGTAATAATTGATCCTTCTTCAGCATTTACATATGGAGCTTATGTTGTAGATGACGGTAGTTGTATTGGAGGCCCGAGTGGTAAAATTTTTATAACAGGTTTAACTTTTCCCGTAACAGATTATACAATAACATGGTTGAGTGATGTAAATGGTCAAACAGGTACTACAGTTACAGGTTTAACATCAGGGCCATATAGTGTAGAAATAACCGATCCAAGAGGATGTTTAACCTCGAATATATTTGATGTAAATGTTGTAGACCCATTAGGATCGGCTGGTTTTATAGTATTACAACAACCCACATGTTTCAACTCTGATGGGTCTGTTGAGTTTATAATATCAGGCGGAACTCCACCATATTTTTTTAGTGCATCAACAGGTCAGGTAGAAATAACTTTTAGTCAATCAAGTGTTTTTACTAATTTATCATCGGGAAGTTACAATTTTATGGTTACAGATGCAGGACTGTGCACAATTTATGATTCTGTATCTGTGGTTACACCAAGTTCCTTCAATGAAGTTCAGATCGTAACAACACCATCAACTTGTTCCGTCGATAATGGTACGATACAAGTAATTGTTGATGGAGGATTACTTATTGAACCTAACCTTCTTATTTCTTTAACAGGAGATTCAGGTACACAACAGATAGGTACTTTAGGTGATGCTAATCAAACATTCTTTGGTTTACCGAATGATAATTACAAAATAAGTGTCCAAACACCAGGATGTACTTATACGGCGACTACTACAATATCTTCGACAAATTTATATACCTTTACTGCATCTACAACTGGAACAACATGTGGATCGAGTAACGGTAGATTAGAAGTTGTAGTATCGACAGGTGGAACATTACCGATGACTTATACATTGGAAGGGCCTAATCAAAATCCAACCACTGTTGTTTCACCAATAGGTATCTTTACTAATTTGGAATATGGAAACTACATTTTAAGTGTTCAAGATTCAAACACACCAAGTTGTATACAACAAGAAGCGATTTTTATTGATCAAAGTGAAAGTGTATTTTTTAATCTTTTAGTTATCCAACCTTTCGATGGTAATGATGGGTCAATATCGGCTTATGTAACACAAGGAGAACCACCTTTTTCTTACTCGTGGTCAGGAGGTGTTGCAAGTGGACAAACAGGATCGACAGTCACAGGATTAACTTCTGGTGTCTATTCTTTAGAGGTAACTGATTCTAGTGGGTGTACACTTACAAAAAGTATTAGTTTAGCAGGTACTAAAAAATTCACATCTTACAGATATTTTAACATTTGCGAAGATCAGTTTCAAAACTCTAATACTTTGGGTTATAGGAACATGAGAGCAATGTATTATGAAGGATTCAACGATCTTACAAGTGGAGATACGAATTGTATTGTTAATGAGGCGATATTTTCAATTTATACACAAGTAGGAAGTCAATCGGCACAGACCGCGTTTTATACAGGAACCACTGCTGATGATTTTCCAAGTGATGTTTTATGGGCACAAACAATAACAGATTCGTTGGAATCTTATGTCGGTATTTCAGGAGTAACTGTAAGTATATCAAATAACAGAGTATTGATAACTACAAACTGTGAACAAATACCCAAGGCATGTACAACAGAAACAATAAATCCATTACAAGATACACAGGTCATAGTAAATTTAATAATAGACTACGACATATCTTGTGTCGAGTGTACTTAAAATGCCAACACAAATTGTATTAACAGGAACTACAGGTTTGACACCACCATTTAGTGGAGTTGCTTGTGATTATTATGGGAATAATTGTTCCTATGTTGGAAGTGGAACAACAACACCAATAACTTTTGTTTTACCGTCACAATTTGACACGGCACCATCTATCAATCTTACTATAACTGATTCATCGGGGTGTACTTTGACACAAATAATTTACTGTTCAATAATTACATAATAAAGTATTTATAAATTAAGATGCCAGTATACCAAAGATTAACGGACCGACAGCCAGCTTCAGGAGTAACTCTGAATGATATAATTCATATTGTAATAACAGGAGATACAAGTCAAAGTCCTCAAGGGTCATCTTATTACACACCAATTGAAGGTATCAAAACTCTTCTTAGCGGATCTACAGGACCAGCGGGAACTTCAGGTAGTTCAGGATCTTCAGGTTTGACAGGATCAAGTGGCTCTTCGGGTACGAGTGGACAAAATGGTACATCAGGATCAAGTGGTACCTCTGGATCAAACGGAACTAGTGGTAGCTCGGGATCATCAGGTTCTAGTGGTAGTTCAGGATCTAGTGGTAGTGCTGGAACAAGCGGTACTTCACCCGTAAGTCCATACCCATATGTTTACGGATTATTTTCTCAAACAGGTAATAGTGTCACTGTGTCTGGTACAACATCAGAAACAACTATAATTGGAAATGGTTTAGGTAGTCTGAGTGTTCCTGCAAATGGATTTTCTGTTGGTGATTCATTCACGGTAAAAATGTTTGGTGATGTAGGAGCACAAAATGGTAATACTTTGACCATTCAAATAAAAAGTGGGAGTGTTATACTTGGTACAACAGGTGCAATAACGATGCCTTCAGTTTCTAACTCACATTTTAATTTGGATATAGGATTTACAATTAGATCAATTGGTTCCGCAGGAGTCGCCTCAATCAACTCGTCAGGATTTTTTACTTTCACACAAAATGCTTCTGGTAATTTAGAAGCGGCTAGTTTTAGTACATTAAACAATACAACATTTAACACTACAATTCCAAACACCTTGGATATCACGGCACAATTCAGTTCTACAAACGCATCAAATTTCATTTATTCAGAATTTTTAGTATTGAATAAAGTTTATTAATTCACTTTGATTAGTTTACAAATATACTTTTTACATGGAAGATATATTATTTGTTACAGCACAACCAGATGTTCCTTATTTCATTTGGCAAACAAAAATTTACATCCATAATTTTATTGAAAAAGGAATTAAACCAAACCAAATTCATGTTGTTTACGGAATTGTTAATAGGGACCGAAAACCCTCCGAAGAGTCCCTAAAATTGAAAGAATTAGGAGTCAACATCCACCATTTTAATGACGACAGGTCAAAGAAAAACTATATTCCATCGGTAAAACCTTATTTAATTTCTAAATGGATTGAATCTAATCCTGATTATGGAAAACTTTTTTTTCTCCATGATGCTGATATAATTTTCAGGCGGTTACCAGATTTTGAAAAACTTATAAATGACGATGTGATTTATTTATCTGACACAATAGGGTATATTGGTTATGACTATATAATAGATTGTTGTAGAAGATACGAACATCACCACCCAACCTCTGAAAAAGATCAATTGATAAATGAAATGGCAAATGTTGTTGGTATTGATGTAAATTTAATAAAAGAAAATCAATTAAACTCTGGTGGTGGACAATATATTATAAAAAATACCGACTTCAAGATTTGGGATAAAATATATGAAGACTCATTTAAACTTTACCTTCAGATGTTAGATTACCAACAAAGATTCCCAATCTCACCAGGAGAGATTCAATTTTGGACTGCAGAAATGTGGAGTCTTCTTTGGAATTTATGGTCACATGGACACAAAACAGAAATTGTTGATGATTTATCTTTTTCTTGGGCAACTGATGATATTAAAATTTACGAGAAAAAACAAATTTTACATATGGCAGGAGTTACTGCAGACCAAAGAAACACAAAGTTTTTTAAAGGAGACTTTATACAAGTAGATCCATTAGATAAACTTAAACAAGATTCTAATTGTTTTGATTACATAGAAAAAAGTAGCTCAACGGTAAAATATATAGAAGTTATGAAATCTTACCTACAAAAATATGAATCCTGATTATTTATTATAAATTAATGGTAGAAAATTGTTATATATTATATTCTTGTGATGGATCTTACGAACCAATAGTTTCAAACTATACAGGTTTGAGTGCACATTCTTCATCATATGTGCAAATCACAATATCAGGTTCTACAAATGTCGTTCCTGAAACATGTTTTTATGTTCTTGGATTGGGTGAAATTGAATGTGATGTTACAGAATCAATCCCTTCAGTGACAGGTGGGACATGTGATTGTCCATGTTATTGTTACTTCATAAGGTCCGCTAATGAAACCACAGATGTTACATATGTAGATTGTAATGATGATTTGGTTGTTGAAACAATAGAAGAGGGATTCACTTACAATATTTGTAGTAAAGTATATCCACAATTTGACACTAACACTCAAATACCATTAAAGCTTACAGATTTCTGTATAGACAATCAATGTCCACCGACAATCCCTTCAGTTAAACCTTCAAATGAATGTGATGTAATTACATTATTTCCAATGTCAGTAGAGTGTTTGATACAACAACCTTCCGATAGTGAATCATTCGATGGGTCAACTACCTTGATTATAACGGGTGGAACCCCACCATACACTGTTTTTTGGGAAGTAGGTAGTTTTGCACCAGCACTAATAAATTTAGGAGTTGGGTCATATACAGCTACGGTAACTGATTATTATGGTGATTTTACGGCAACTACTACCTGTGTACTAAGTGCCGAAACAACAGTTTTATCGGCAATGTGTTTTGTTGTTGAAACTTTATTCACTGGTGAAGTTGAGTACATAACAAGTCAACCTCAAGGATTGTTAAATGGTAAACCTTATTATTTTTTACAAAACGGATTGGAAGATCTCGGGTATGTATTTTGGAATGGTGCAAATGGTTTATGGACTTTCTGTGTTGATTTACAATGTCAAGGATCGGCTTATAACACTTTAGACAACGGACAAAACTTTTATGCGACGGGTAATACAGGAGATTGGGAGATTATTGCCGACAGTCTGTATTACATTACAGAATCTTACATAGGACCATGTAATCCACCTGAACAACCTCAAGTAGACAGCGAACTTTGTGTAAATTTAGTTGTAAGAAGTAGTAAACCAGGTTATCTGACTGAAAACTTGTTGATACCTATGGACCCAAGTAATGAAATCAATGGACAACCAAGTTGGACTTCGTCTACAGGACAGTATGTTATTTATTGGAATTCAGGTGCAACACCAGTACAGTGGGTTATGACTGGATATCCCGGGGTGAGTTTGATCAACTATGACTCAACAACACCACCATTAACAAACTGGCAAAATTTAGGATCACCGATTGTTTATGAAATGTTAGTTTTATCGGGGGAATGTTTTTCAGCCTACACAATCAATTTATCTATTTCCGCAAATGATGCGATATGTCAACAACAGGGAAGTATAATAGTGAATGCCGATGGCGGAGTAGGTCCATATGAATACTCAATAAACGGAGGACAAAGTTATCAACTTTCAACAATATTTAATGGATTACTACCTGGTACATATTATGTGATCGTTAAAGATTCTAATTCAGTAACAAGTCAAGTTGTTCAGACTGTAATAAATGGAACCGCACCTACACTTTATACAGTAAGTTTGAATGCAAATTATGCTAACGACACATTTACCGTTACAGCACCGACCCTTCCTGTGGGTGTGACAATAAGTGTAGATCTCGGAATGTCATCATGGTTAAGTTATTATCCAACAACTTTGAATCCAGTTCCTGTTTATAATAATATCGCAACTATAAATGGTTCGTATCAAATGACCTTAGTAAATACATCTACAAACTTATTACCACTTTCGGGTCCATGTACAACTTTAACACCAATGAACTACTTCCAAATTAACAGAGTTTACAGTAACACAATTACATTAACAAGTAATCAAGTGGTCACAGGAAGTGTAACAGATATTATTACAGGATTTACCGCAGGTAAGTGTAAAGACGCTGTAGGTTACTATGATGTATATATAACAAATCCTGTGGTGTCTAATTGTCAATGTTGTCTTGTGGCTTTGAATAACCCAATTCCAAATCAACCAACAATTTTCCCATAAAAATTGAGTAAAGAATATTTATCATAAAATGGCTTACATAATTAAAAACACTTCGGGGTTAGTTAACACAAGAGTAACAGATACAGGAAGACAAAGAATGTCTGAAGGTAGGTTCAATATTGCTTATTTTGCGATAGGAGATAGTGAAGTTTCATATAACACTCTTCCCCCAACTTATAACCAATCAAATACCATGATTTTGGAACCTCAGTTTAACGCTCAAAATAGTAGTGGAGTTCCAGAATCAAACAGACAATATATTAAATACCCTTATCTTGTCGATCAAGGACAAACAAATATTTATGGTATTCCGTTTATGGACTCTGTAGTTGATTCTGTATTTAACAGAGCGGCCCCAAGAGGTTTTTTCACAGGTAATACAACCGCAACAACAATAAATTGGAGTGCACACACTGGAAGTCAATATGTATCTACACCAAATTATGTTGTAAATATGGCAAGTTTGAGTGGGTCAAACGAAATAGAAGTTTATAGATTGGATTGCAACCCAACAATAGATAATACACCACAAGTTGGGGAGTTTATTACAATTTATTATGATGGTTATGCGGCAAGTGATTGTTCATGTCAAAATTTACCTACCCCAACACCTACACCCACACCAACAGCAACAATTAATCTTACACCTACATCTACTCCAACACCATCGGTTACATTAGATGATCCTTGTGCATCATTTACACCAACACCGTCACCTACCAAAACACCTTGTGTAACACCTTCTAACAGTCCGATATGTCCTGTACCACCAGCAGCGGATTGTCAAAAAGTTATTTATAGTTGCTTTCCAATCCTTACTTATAGAATAGTTGCTGTTTGTGGAAACATATTAACGCTAGACAGAACAACTCCCGATTTTACAGAATTATCTAGCGAATGTGTTGCAAGAGCTTTGATCTATCCACCACAGATGGTTCCATTGTACGATAGTTTTACTCCTGAACCTCATTGGAGTCAAAGTGTGATAGATTTTGAATCAGTATGTGATACCGACCAATTCGATGTGAAAATATGGAATATGAATATTCCATGGAGTGAAAGCCCCGCTGGTTTAATTTCTAATCAATTTGAAAACTATACAAAATTTGGATCCATAGAATATCTTGGATCTAAAGAATATTTGGGATATACAACAAGTGCACAGACATCTACGGACGATGTGTATTTTTATAATTCATTTGGTGAAAAACAAGTAGTTACACCGGCAAACCAAAAGGCTATTGCTATTATTCATTATACTAATCAAACAATTGATTTCTTCTATGGTGAAAAATTTGCAATGCAACCATACGATGCGTCCAACCCTCTTAACACACAGGGTCAGGCTAGAAACTTTAGACTACACATCCCAACTCTAATGTGGCATAAAAATCCTGAATGCTGCTTTGGTCAAACTTTTTATGTTGATCCTCCAGGATTTGATAACAAAAACTTATTTCAAGTACAGTATACCAAATCGTCAATTTCGGAAAATATGAACCAACCTGGTTTGAGATATTACAACCTTTGGGATACATTTGCACAACCTAACGGACTTCCAAGTAGAATAGGGAAGGTTTATCCTGATTCACAAATGATAGTAATTGATGATGAAGAAATTATTGCGGCACTTTCTTATAAGTCAAATAGAAATTGGACATTGCCCGCCCCTCAAGTTTCTTTAATTACACCTAATACTTGTGGAACTTCAGACACAACAGGAGTTCTAACAGGTGGAGCGGAAACACTGTGGGTTACTTATCGATTGTCTAATCCTAATGGTTTTACAAATTCTTTACACTGTAATTATTATATTAACATAGTTGGTACGGAAAACATCTGTTCTCCTGAAACACCAAAGAATGTTGCAGTAAGGTTTGGTGGTGATTTCCCTTGTTTAGTACAACCAGGATTTTATCCGCCACCAAACGAAACACCAACGGTTACACCAACAAATACATCAACACCAACTAATACACCAACACCATCAATAACAGAGTCACCATTTTCTTCACCAACACCAACACCAACCATTACCTCAACTCAAACAGTTACTCCAACTAATACTTTAACCCCAACTCAAACTCCGACAGATACACCATTTACAACTGCGACATCAACACCTACTCAAACTCCTACATTCACCCCTTCACCGACACCAACTTTCTGCCCAACATGTGTTGTACCACAAGGTTTTTACGCAACACAATTCCAAATTTTAGCTCAAAAAGTTCCTGTTGGTCAAAGGCCTGTACCTGAAAATTGGAAGTTAATTGATTTCACAAGTCAGATTAGTTCTTCGTTCATTAACGGATATGTTACTCAACAATCGCTTACGGCGACTACATTTGTTATTTCTGATCAGAATTATTCTGCAGCACCGTATTATAATTTGAATGACTATATTGATTTAGTACCTTTAAATTATAGTGCGACATCACTTAATTTTGGTGACGAATATTATTTCTATGGTAATTTAGAAACTGACATTCAAGCCACAATTTATGAGATGAAATACAAAATAAATCTTAGTTCTTCTGAATTTTTGGTTTCTCAAAATCCTACTTGGACATTTGGTACACAATCATATGTTACCGAAATCGCGTTACTTGATGAAAACGAAGATATTTTAGTTATGTCTAAACTACAATCGCCAGTCCTCAGACAAGGTATACAACAGTATGTTATTAAGTTAGATTTCTAAACTATTCAATTTTTTAACAATCTGTTTATATATTAATTAATTAAAGAATCTTATGGCAAAAAATATTAAAAACTCCCCCAAGGTTTTGGGTCTTGACATTTCAACTAAAACCATAGGTTGGGCGTTGTTTGACATCCAAACAGAAGAATTACTCGAACTAACACATGTTTCACCAAGACCGAAAGTAGATAAAGATGAAGATAAATTGAAAGAATTACTTTTGAAATCTGAAATCTTTTCAGAAAAACTTAAACAATATAAAAATTTGGGTATTGTTAGAGTAATAATTGAGGAGCCGTTGTTGAATTCGAATAATATTTATACAATTCAAACATTACTTCGATTCAATAGTTTTATATTCAAAGAGATTTATAATATCTTGGATATAGTTCCTGAGTTTATTTCGACTTATAACTCTAGAAAATTTGCATTCCCCGAATTAGTTCAAGAAAACGATAAGAAAAAACATGTCTTGTTTGGTGGCTTACCTAAAGATGTGGATAAAAAAATGATAATTTGGGATAAAGTGGCCAAAAGAGAACCACAAATTAAGTGGTTATACACAAGAAATAACACCCTTAAGAAGGAAAATTTTGATCAAACAGATGCGTATACATGTGCGTTAGGGTTTATGAGATCAAAAGGTATATGGAAATAATATCGGTCAAATAACCAATAATTGTGAATATCGTCTTTCGGGACGATATTTTTTTTTAACACACATATGGTAGTTGTGAAATTTCTACATTCTGAGGATTGTTTGATGTAGGAGTTGTTGATGAACAAACTATTATGGAAACATTACCCGCTAGTGATACACTTTCAGAACCCGTTTGACAACTTGTATACTGAACGCTTAATTTGGAAGGGCTATTGTTAGTAACTCTATATTGATATTGAACACAAGGAGTTGGACTTGGGGTTGGTGTTGGAGTCGGTGTTAATGAAGGACAAGGAACCTCAAGTAAAGTTGTATAAAAATTATTAACACTCTTGATACAATTCTGATTCAATGGAGAATCAACCCATTCAAGTGTAGAACCTACAGGTGTCTGAGAATCAATGTATAAGTAAGATCCAGGTATACTTGAAAAATTGTTAGCGGCATTCCATCTCAAATTTATTGAATCCCAATATATTTTATAAACAGTTCCTGGTAAAGACGGAAAATACCACTGATAGAAAAGTTTACCGTTTAAATAACCACTTGGGCTCACATTCACAACACCACAAGTTGAATGAACGACAATACACTCCAAAATTGGACTCGGTTCTATTGGAGTACAATCCAAACAAGCCCCTAAGTTGGAGGCACCAACTTCATTTGTGAGTTCAATATTGTCAACACCACTTATGTTCTCAAAAAGACCTTCAAATATTACACAATAGTTTAGACCGTTAATTGTTGCGTTATAAACATAACCTTCTTTAGGCGAAGTTGTTCCAGAAACTAAAACCATATCAGAAGTATAATATTCAATACCTGTAAAACAGTCTCTGAATTTTTTACTATTCGCACATTGTATAATCTCGTTTATAGAATTAAAAATTACTTCACCTGAGAAGTTACATGGTCTTGTTACCTGTGGAGTTGCGGATGGGGTAGGTGTGGGAGTAGGGGTAGGTGTGGGTGAAAGTTTGTTAACAACTAATAACATAGTTTTTCCTCCACATATTTCCGTTGGTGACGGTGTTGGGGTAAAAGTTGGGGTGGGAGAAGGTGTTGTTGTAATTGTAGGTGTTGGTTGAACATAACAATCGAAAATTGCTTCGTAGTCAAAGGTTGCACATGGATTGATAGTTGTAGTTGTTGTTACACAAAAACCACTATAAGCAACTGAATCATCTAAATTAGGACATGTTGAAGTACTACCATAAGGCCCAAATTGATCACAAGGATCTCCCAAATTTTGCGCTAAACACCATCGTGTTTCGCCTGTTGAATAAAATATAAAATAATTTGTTGACTGACCCGTAAAATAATTATAACCACTATAAGTACCCGCTAATTGATAAGTATCTTCATATGTTGTGTCATTTTCCACACAAAAAAACTGACTACATGAACAACCCGATGTACCTTGGATAATACCTGAACCATCAACATCATAAACATTTACACCATTTGACCAAAAAGAAAGTAAAGATGGTGTTGTACAACCCGAATCTGTGTATACAACATCACCGATAGTTAAACCGCTTCCATATAAAGGTGTCGTAACAATCGTGTTACAAGAAATTACTGGATCACTAGCCGATGAAAATAAACCTAAAGTACTACAAGACATATTATGTTACAATTTGAGATATCACACATTTAGTGTCATCAACGACTTTTATACCCCATGATGGCATAGGTTCCATGAACACAGGGATGAAAAATGAATATGGAATATCACTTAAACTCATAATTGTATCAATATACACACATGTGGTGTAACCAGTGTCACAGGTATATACATCAAATGGTGCGACTCCATTAATACTAGAAATGACTATTTGTGTTGGCATATCAGTAATAAATATAAAAACTTACAAAACTTTGTGTAGTTGATTGATTGAAAGTTTATGTTTATATTATAAGGGATGGATGAAAATGAAGCATTGGTTGAGTTATTAGAGGAAGTTTTGGGTGACCATGGACTTCACTACCCCAACCGAGGACAAATTTCTTTCAACTGTCCTGTGTGTGACGATGGAAGAAATAAACACAATTTGGAAGTTAACTACATAGACAATGTCTATAAGTGTTGGTCCTGCGGTGATAGTGAGGGAACCCATGGAGCTTTAGGTAAGATATTTGACAAATATGGTAACAAAAAACAAAAAAAATTATATCAAGTTTTCAAACCAGAAACCGTTATTAAAAGAGAAAAAAAGAAAAAGACACTCAAACTTCCAAATGGATACACTTTGTTTAAAGATTCTAGCACAGTATATCCGGTAAGAAAACAGGCTATAAATTATCTACATAATCGGGGAATTTCCGATTATATGATTGAAAAATATCAAATTGGTTTCTGTGATAAAGGTGATCACGCTGGTCGTATTGTAATTCCATCATACGACAGTAAGGGTGAATTGAACTATTATATTGCAAGAAGTTGGAACCCAATGTCCCGAGCCAAATATAAAAACCCTGAAGCAGAAAAAGACAAAATCATCTTTTGGGAAAGTCTGATTGATTGGAATAAAGATATATTTTTAGTTGAAGGTGCCTTTGACGGATTATTTTTGGACAACTCAATTCCCATGTTAGGTAAACATATGTCAGAACTTTTGTTTGATACAATCTACAAAAAGGCTAAAGGTGATATTATCATCTGTTTAGATGCTGACGCTTGGGAAAACGCCGTAAACCTATATCACGAGTTACACGGTGGTGAGTTATGGGGAAGAATTAAATTAATAAAGTTACCTGATGAAAAGGACATCGCGGATCTTAGGGGTGAAATAAAAGATGAATATTACTATATAATAAGATAATGGATTTAAAACAGATTGCACAAGAAATACGAGATATAATTGAACAAAAACAAAAAGAGTTTCAATTAACATTTGAGGAAGAGTCACATAAATACACCATGTTGGATGATAAAGGAAATCTAAGAAGCGACTTCCCATCAGTTTCCAAAGTAATGAAATTGTTCTACGAAGAATTTCCAACAGAACAAGCGGCATATAGTAAGGCTGGTGGAGACCCTGATGAAGCAGAAAGACTAATGGAAGAGTGGGCTGAGGCTGGTAGAATATCAACCAACCTCGGATCACGATGTCACTTCTTTTTAGAAGAACATACTTTGAAAGAATTTGGTGTTGAGAAGGAAGTTCGTCAACCGATCTTTGAATGTGATGCTGAACAAATAATTAAAAGTGATACTATGATTGTCACAGGAAAAAGATATATCGATCTAATTAAAGATAGAGGATGTGTCTTGATTGATACTGAGATGGTATTAGGTCATCCCGAACTTGGTTATACTGGACAACCCGATAAAGTTTGGTTGGTTGTTGGGACTAATGGTAAGTTAGGTATTTTAATAACAGACTGGAAAACAAACAAACCAAAAAACTTTGCTGTTACAAGATATACCAAGAATATGAAAAAACCATTTGAGGATTTACCTGATAATGCTTTAGGTCACTATCAAACACAATTACCTTTTTATGGTAAATTGTTATTAAAAATGTTGGAAGGGACCAAGTATGAGGGTACACCACTTTTAGGTTGTATTGTGGTCCTTTTAACTGAAGAAAGAGAGTTCCACGAGTATCGAGTATCAAAGAAAACTATGAATACAATACTTGAAATGGACATGAAACAATATTTGACTAAACTAAAAAAATAAACTATATTAAAAATAAAAAATTATGAGCGACGAGATTATTAGACCAAAAATTAATTTGAAAGAACAACAGACTATCAAATGTGAAAAATGTGATTCACGATTCTTCAAAGAAGTGACCATGTTAAAAAAAGTTCCTAAGTTATTAACAGGAAGTGCTGAAGACACGATTGTACCATTCCCAACCTATATGTGTAATGAGTGTGGTCATGTGAACGAAGACTTCGAACTATTCATTGACTAATGGAAATTGGTAAAATGACCATCAGCGAAGCTGAACCATACTTAGAAAGTATCGCATTACTCTACGGTCTTAATTTGGGTAGAGTTAAACATTTCAGATTTGCAAGAATGATTCTTGCAACATTATATTGTAGAGAAACAGCATGACACATAAAGAATTTTATATTTGGTTAGAAGGATACCTTCATGGTAAACTTGAAAACAAACACATTGATATTTCACCGATCGTTGAAAAAATGGGACAAGTTAAAGATGAACCCAAACTTGGTATTACAGAACCTTTCAGAATCCCAATACCAATGAATCCTTTTCCGGTAAATCCTATTCCAAGTGACGATCCTTTTTATAAACCTTACGAAATATATTGTGGGGATAAACAACAATTAAACGATTAAAATGCAAACATTAATTTTTAACACAACAACAAAAGAAGTAACTCTATTAGAGGGTTCAATAGGAAAATCAAATGTATTACAAAGTTTTGGTAATATATCAACAGTTAAATGTAGTGAACTTGGTTTCTACGAAGTAATGCAAAAAGTTGACGATGAATCATATACATCAATTCCTGTCTTCAGAGTACCAATTGCAAATACAAACATGAGAATCGAAAAGTAATATGATTAAAAAGCTAATACATTTTTCTGATTTACATATTCGACTATTCAAGGATCACGATCTTTATAAGTCAATATTAAAAACCGCTATTAATCAGTGGAGAGAGTTAGAACCTGATCGTATCGTGTTTACAGGTGATTTAGTACACTCTAAAAACCAAATGACACCAGAACTTATTGAGATGGTTAGATGGGTTCTAACAGAATGTTCTTTTATTGCTAAAACAATCATTATACCCGGTAACCACGACTTCTTGGTGAATAACACTGAGAGATTAGACGCTCTTACGCCAATCATTGATTCTTTAAGTGACCCTGACATAAAATATTATAAAGACAGAGGTGTGTATGAAGACGAAAACATCAGTTGGTGTGTATATTCACAATACCAAGGAAACATTCCACCTGACATTACAGAATCAAAAGGTAAGAGAATCGGTTTGTTTCACGGACCAATACAGGGAATGAAAACAGATCTTGGATTTGACTTCGGTGAAGAAGCATATGATGTTGAAAAATTCGATGGACTTGAAACCGTATTATGTGGAGATATTCACAAACGACAAGAGTTTAAATTCAAGACAGGTAAAGGGTATATGATTGGTTCACCAATTCAACAGAATATCGGAGAAAGTGTTGGACGACACGGTTATGGAATTTATGATGTTGAAAAAAAAGAATATTCTTATGTTGATCTACCAAACCCAAAACCATTTTTAAAATTTACAATCAAGTCATTTGATGACATAACCGAAGGAAGTGAAAAACTTGCAAATCTGTAATATTCAATGTACTCCATTGATATAAAAAATAACAAGGAGATTTATGAGTACTGTATGCACAATGGCATTACAGATATAAATAAATTTGTACAAGATTGCTTCAAACAAGGTTATGATATAAAGAAGTACGGACTTTTGGAAAAAACACTTAATGAAGGTGAAAAAGACTTAAAAACGAGCGGAGTTCAAGAAAAATGGGTGGAAAAAGAGATAATTGTTGAAAAACGAGTAGAAATTCCTGTTGAAGTCATCAAAGAGGTTGAAAAAATTGTTGAAGTTCCTGTTGAAAAAATTGTTGAAAAGGTAGTTGAGATAGTAAAAGAAGTACCTGTAGACAAAGTCGTGGTTAAGGAAGTTGTCAAAGAAGTTCCCGTTGAAAAGGTAGTTGAAAAAGAAGTTTACATAACAGATGACAAACAAGTAAATGAACTGTTGTTAAAAATACAACAGTTGGAATCTGACAAACAAGAATTTTCCACTAAAATGGAAGAAATGGAAAATATTTTCCAAAATAGAATGTCTAAAAAGGATGAGGAAATAGATGAACTTAGACATTCTTTAGACGAACTTTTAGATAAACCACCTATTGAAATAATCAAGGAAGTAGAAAAAATAGTCGAGGTACCTGTTGAAAAAATTGTCACAAATATTGAATATGTTCGTGATGAAAACTCAGAAAATCAACTAAATGAAAAACTTAAATTACTTCAAGAAACTTTACAAAATTTAAGAAGTGAATTGCAACAAAAGAATGAACAATTAAAAGAATTAGAAAAAATAAACCGAGAACTTCTGAATGGACCGAATCAAGCTTACCTTCTGAGGGGATCAAATTTAAATAGACGAATATGATTATATTAATGTGGGTTATCGCGGCCTATGGAATGACAAACATTCTAGTTTACGGATCAATCTTTAATGGGTTGAGAAATTGGATACATAAAAACGCACAACCAAATGTGGGATGGTTAATTTTAAGACCAGTATTTGAGTTTGTATCAAGTTTGATACAGTGTGTGTTATGCACATCCACATGGGTAGGGTTTTTCCTATCATTAACACTTTTTGCTCCTTGGTATGAAATGATTGGACTTAATAAATATTTTTCAGTATTCTTCGATGGAATGTTATCTGCAGGTGCCGTATGGGCAATCAACAGTGTCATTGAATGGTTTGAAGAAAATAGACCGAATAATAATTAAAAACTAAAAAAATGGGTAAGAAAGCTAAAGAACACAGAAAAAAAGTTGCAGCAAGAAACGCTAGACTTAAACAACAAAAGTCCGGAATGCAAAAAGCATTTGACATGTTATTTCAAGAACAACTATTGAAACTAAAAGAAGATGAATTAAAGGCTCAACTTGGAGACCAAGAATTGAACATGGAAATAGTTCAAGATAGAATAGTAGATAACCCATTCATGTTCATTCCAAATGAAGAAGAATCTGCAAAAATTAATAAAGAATTTGAAGAAGAATTACCAACAGAAGAATAAAAAATGGATTTATTCAATCCACCAAAACAATACAATTATAAAATTATGATAAAAGATTTGGACTTTTCTTCATACGAAAACCCAATTATACAAGTTGTTTGGGAAGATTTACCAGAAAACTTTACACAAGATAAAATTAAAAGTGTTAAACATTACTTTTCAAAAAAGTATAACACAACTAATGTAAATGTTTTAACCAAGGCAAAACAAACTCAAACTGAGGACATGCAATCAATTGATGTTTCAGTAAACATTAGTGATGCAAACTACCAGTTGGACTTGTTGAAGAATTTTATTGAGTCGAAAGGTTACAAAGAAAAAACTGATGATATTTTGTCAATCAACAAAATGGTTGAGAACAAAATGAATGGTGATGAAGAAAACCAATCTCAGTTTAAAAAGTGGTATATTAGAAACATTGAGTTCTCAAACTTTTTATCGTATGGTGATAATCAAAAGTTAGATTTTGATAAGTTGAGTGGTATTGTGGTGGTAGAGTCAGATCCACCTAACTTTGGTGGTAAGACCGTGTTGACGGTGGATCTTTTAATGTTCTTGTTCTTTAATGAAACAACCAAGACAACAAAGGCTGAAGAAATATTCAATAGATTTTCAAACAAAGACAAAGTTCATGTCAAAGGTGAAATCACAATTGATGGTGAAGAATATGTTATTGTAAGAAACATTGAAAGAAAGATGTCCAAAAAAGGTGAATGGAATGTTAAAACCGAGTTGGACTTCTTTAAAAAACTATCTGATGGAACATTATTGAACTTTACAGGAGAACAAAGAAGAGAAACTGAAGCGTTTATTAAAACTTCAATTGGAACCAAAGAAGACTTCTTAATGACAATTTTAACAACAGGGTCAAACCTCGAAGAATTGTTAGAGTCGAAACCAACCGCTCGTGGTCAGGTGTTATCAAGATTTATGGGTCTTGAGTTCCTGAAGAAAAAAGAAGAGGTTGCAAAAGAAATCTACGGGGAGTTTTCAAAACAAAAGTTGTCAAATGTGTATTCATCTGAACAATTAAAAGATGACATCACAACTCACCAAGAGTCAATACAAACACTGAATACTCAAATTGAAGATAATACAAAAGAATTAACAAATGTTGAGGAAGCGATTTTTAAAGGTAAAAACTACCGAGACGACATGTTGAAAAAGAAACACTCCAACATTGATCAAGAAATTAGTAGATTAAATCCGACTCAAGTTCAAGAAGAAATCAACACGATTGACTTTGAAAAGAAAGGTTACATTTCTAAAATTAATGAACTAAAAGTTTTTGAACCAAGTGAGTATTATCATGAGGATAAACACGATGAGGTTAAAGAACAATACAACGAGATCTATAAAGAAGTGGTTCAGATTGATACAGAAATTTCATCAATCAACAAACTAAAGTCTGAGGTTGAAGGTGGAATCAAATGTGAACACTGTGGAATTGAGTTAATGAACGCGGCAATTACCAATGCCAAAATCGCAGAACTTGATGGACTTATCGTGCATAAAACCACAAAAACAACACTTATGCAGGATTTATCCCGCAAAGAACAAAGTTTTGTTCAGTTAAAGAAGGAGTTTGACGAATATGAAAAAAACAAACTTGTTAAAGAAAAATATGAGATCTTAGTTGAAAGTTGTGATTTGAAAATAAGTGCGTTGAAAGACAAACTCAAAAGGTGGGAAGAGATCCAAGATAAGATTCAAGAAAATCAAAAGATTGATGGTCAGTTGATTAAAGCCGACTTGAGACTTGAAGAACTCGAAAGAGAAAAAACAAAAATTAATTCTGTGATTTCAGGTAACAAAGTTTCAATTACTTCGTTAGAAGAAAAGATTGAAAACAACAAAAAGATGATTGTCAAAATCAAAGAAGAAGAGGAAAGGGAAAAAATTTATAAAATTTATCTCGAGGCTTATGGTAAAAATGGAGTTTCAAAAATAATAATGAAAACCATGATGCCACTAATTAATTCCGAACTTCAAAGACTTATGGAAGATTCTTGTTACTTCAAACTTGAAATTAGAATCAACGATAAGAATGAGGTTGAGTTTATGATGATTGACAATAGTACTGGTATTGAAAAACTTATGACAAGTGGTTCGGGTTATGAAAAAACAATAGCATCACTCGCTCTTAGATCGGTACTGACTAAGATTTGTACCTTACCAAAACCTAATCTTGTAGTTATGGACGAAGTTTTTGGAAAGATATCAAATGAAAATTTAGAAATGGTATCAGAATTTTTTATCAAGATTAAAGATTATTTTGAAAAAGTTTTTGTAATTTCGCATAATCCACTAATCAATAATTGGGCGGACAACATAGTTAAAATCAAAAAAGAAAACAACATTTCGAAAGTACTTAATTAAATGAATTATCTATCTTGGGAAAACATAGAATCTGTTTGGAATGAATATTCCGAGTGGTATAATCAGGAAGAACTCGAATCGAAAGGTATAGTTTTATTTCCTAAACCTAATGTTATAAATAAAAGTGTATCACAAACCACATTTGCTTTTCTTTTTTTATGGATTAATTTGGGTCAAACTGTTTCTAAAGCAGAACTTACGGATGGGTATAGACATTTGTTTCCTGAATATAGAAGTGATTTCCAAGCGGGAAGGCACATAGGAAATAGGACTGGGTATAATATATCTAATTATCATCATGGAATTAGGGGATATTCTTTAGTTGACAAAACATATACAGAATTTATACTGAGAAAAAGTGAGACGCTCACCGAACAGGAATGGGCAACTCTTAAATCTCAATATCATTTTGAATGCGCTTGTTGCGGGTCAAAAGAAGGTGAACCTATGAGTAGAGCAAATGGGATTTGTAAACTAGAAAAAGGACATATGGATCCCGAGTTACCATTAGACCTCTCTAATACCATACCCCAATGTCAATATTGTAATGGGGCCTCTAAAGACAAAAGGAAATTCAACAAAAAAGGTGAAACAATTGCATTAAAAAATAAATTTGATGGTAATTGGGTTTATTGTTAGTTTATTTATTATATTTGTAGAACATTTTAAAATCACATATGAATTACTTACTTTTTGTTTATTTTGATAGTACAGTTGAAAACTCAGAAATCACAACTAATGAAATTGCAACACGAATTGCCGAACAAATGTCTTCAAAAGAGGCTAAATTTATGTTCGGAGACAAACATGCAATTTTTCATTTTGCGTCAGATTTGACAATCACTGAATTTGCAGATTGGATCAATATAATTAATGATGAACTTGACTGTTTTCAGTACTTTTTAGTTCCAAAACCAAAAAGTAATGAATCAAACATGCCAAAAGACAACCTTAAACATTTATTGTCGTTGAGAAAAACCAAACCAACAAAGCACAAACCAACACCACCAAAAATTAATTACGAGTTTAAACCATCAAAAGGTGAAGAGTCTTTTATGGACATTGCAGACCTATTACTCAACTTGAGAAAACCAAAAACTTGTAACATGACACTAGATGAGTTGTTAGACAAAATTAGTATCAATGGTATGGATTCATTATCTGAGATTGAAAAACAAAAGTTAGACGAATATTCCAAAACACTATAATTATACATATATGAAGGACAAAAACACAGGTGCACCTATCAATCAAGAAGAAATTGCTCACTACCTTAAAGACATCAGAAAGATTAAGGTAATGACCGCAGAGCGTGAAAGAGAACTAGCAAAAAAAATGAAGTCAGACGACACACCAATGTCGGAAAGGAAACGAATTGAACAAGAATTGATTCAGGGTAATCTTCGTTTTGTGATCACGGTTGCAAAACAATATCAAAATCAAGGACTTGATTTGTCTGATTTAATTGCTGAGGGTAATCTTGGTTTAATGAAGGCAATAAAAAACTTTGATTGGGAAAAAGATTTACGATTTATTTCTTACGGAGTGTGGTGGATCAAACAGTCAATAATTCAGTCACTAAACGATAACGCAAGAACAATTCGACTACCGGTTAATGTAGTGCAAGATTTACATAAAGCTAAAAAAGAAGTAGAACAGTCAGGAAAAAAACTTGATGATAAATTCTCGACACTACCATCAATTATCGATCTTGATATGAACATCAATGAAGATGGTGATACACTCTTAGATATGATTGAAAATAAAGATGCTGAGTTGCCTGACGCTGTGTTTGACACTAAAGATATCTTAAAACAAAAACTTGTTGGATTGTTGGATGTGTTAGACGATCGTGAAAGAATTATAGTTGCGGATTACTTTGGGTTAACAGGAACGCCCCGAACATTAGAAGATATCGGATCAGACTTCGGATTGACGAAAGAACGAGTTCGTCAGATTAAAGAAAAAGCTTTACGAAGACTACGAAACGAATCTTCCGAATTGTTTGACTATCTATAAAAAGGGTTGAACCGAGATTACCCTTATAACTCGGCAGAAGGTGCCTGAAGTCACCAAGGTGCAACTCCTCAATTCTATCTATACGGTAGGATGAAACTACACTCCCCCACTGGTACCGGTGGGGGTTTTATTATTTTAATAGGGTTTATATTTGACCCCAATTCAGTTATTTTAATATTTATCTAATAAACTGAATCAATGAATAAAAAATTTTTACCTTGGTTTTTGTTGTTTTGTGCAATAGGACTATCAGGAACTGCGGCTTATTATAGTGTCGTAGGTTTATCAATAATTTTCTCAGCAGTCGCTCTTCCTGTTATTATAATGGGATCTTTTTTGGAAATTTCAAAAATCGCGATCGCAACTTATCTTCATGACAAATGGAAGGAAACATATGGTATACTTAAAATATATCTAACAATAGCATTAGTAACCCTTTCTATCCTTACTTCGATAGGTATATATGGTTTACTATCAACAGGGTTTCAAAAAAACATCGCAGGACTTGAGATTAATAATAAAAAAATTGAAAACATAGAAATCAAAAAAACAAGATTTGAGGAAATAAAAGGGGAATATCAAAAAGAAAAGGAATCTTTAGATAAAGACATAACAAATCTAAGAAACGCGCTTTCAACAAACACTACAACTCAAACGGTAGATAGGACCACAGGTCAAGTGATTACAAGGGCTAATGGCGGTAATAGAAAGGCATTTGAACTACAGTTGAAAGTGGCACAGACCAGTAAAGACACCATTTCAAAAAAAATAGAATACTTAAATGATAGTATTACAAAATTGGATTTACAAGTTTTAGATCTGACATCACAGGAAATAGAATCAGGAGAATTAGGAGCTATAAAATATTTGAGCGAAATTACAGGTTGGGATATCAAAAAAACGGCAAACTTTTTTATTCTTACATTAATTTTTGTTTTTGACCCGTTAGCAATAGCACTTGTAATTTCGACAAACCAAGCATTCAAAAATTTCAGAAGAAAAGAAGAAGACAAAGTTGAAGATTTTTATGATGAAATTGAAGTTCCAGAAAGTTATTTATACGATTTAACTAAACCTGAAGACATTACAAATTCAGAACCAAAAACTGTAGAAAAAGTAGTTGAGGTTGTAAAATATGTTGAAGTACCAGTTGAAGTGGTAAGAGAAGTACCTGTCGAAAAGTTAGTTGAATTGGTAAGGGAAGTACCTGTCGAAAAAGTAGTTGAGGTACCAGTTGAAGTCCCATTCAAGTACTATGTTAATGACAATGGACAAATATTTGACGACAAGGGTCAGATGGTTGACGAAAAACTATTCAACCAAAAGTTAGAAGAAATAGAAAAAAAAGTATTAAAATACACAAAATAATGTATGGAGATAATAGAAAAAATAAAACATTCAAATTTCTTAGAGGAAAAAGAAAAGTCTCAAATTCTTCTTACTCACACATCGAGAAACATTATTGATTATATGGTTTCTCTAAAATATAGATTTTCAGGGAACCCTCTCAAGTTACCTCATTATTTAGTTGATCGAGAAGGTAAAGTGATCAAAGTTATGGATGACATGAAAAATGGGAAATTCACAACAAATGAGAGGGTAAACGCCAAATCAATAGTAATTTGTTTGGAAAATTTGGGTTGGTTGGAAAAGGTTCCACTCAAAAATTATCATATTAACTGGATTGGTAATATTTATAAAGGAAATGTTGTAGACAAAAAATGGAGGGACTATTTTTTTTGGCAACCTTACACAGATCTACAGTTAGAAAAAACTGCAGAACTTTGTAAAAAGTTGTCCGAAGAATTTGAAATTAGTTTGAACTGTATAGGACATAATACCAAAGTGAAAGGAGTAGAGTCATTTTTAGGTATACTAACGAGATCTAACTTTGACGAGTTCACAACTGATTTGAGTCCCGCATTTGATTTTGAAAAATTTAAAAAACTGTTAGAAAATGAATAACTACGAAGAAATAAAAAAATTAGTTGATAGCTCTAGAAAAATATTTTCGAATATTAATGAGTCAACTAAATCCGAAATAAGAAAAAAATACTCATTACTCACAGAACAACCTGTAATGGAAAAAGACAGTATGGAAACTGCAAATGAAAAAAAAGATTCTGACGAGATAGGTAAAAAACATGATAAACAAAAGGGATATAAAATCCAAGGAAATGTTTTGATCTTACATGGGGAAAGTGAAGTTAACTTACAACTTACTACTGATGAAAAAAACGCATTTGTTGAAAGTGTTGACGAATTCAGGACGGGTGTTGCGGAACTTGTAAAATTTGATAAAATGAATGTTTTTTCTGAAAATGTTGAATGGTCAGGCCAAATTTTGGAATTGGATCTTGAATTCTTTTTTACAATCAACGAACCTAACGGAATTTACATCAATGGACAAATGATCAAAGTTGATGAAGAATATTTAGAAATGATAAACAAATTACAAACTTATTACGAAAAGTTCAAAATTAAGTGGAGTAAAATAGTGGCATCAAGACAGGAAAAAAAATGACAGAGTTTTTAAATAAAAATTGGAAATCTATTGTTCTCATCATTTTGGGTGGGATTTTTCTTTATTTGTTAGTGCGTGTTTTCACACCTATCAAAGACATGTCAGAACTCAACAAATATAAATTAGAACAAATAGACAAAAAAGTTCAAGAAATTAAAACACTTCAAAAACAACTATCTGATTCCATAGAATCATACGAAAAAAAAATCAAAGAGATTGATGAAAAAATATCAAACATCAAATTTGAAAAAAAACAAGTTAACAATTACTACATTCAAAAAAAAGAGGAAATACAAAACGCTAATAAAGGTCAAATTGATAGTTTGTTAAGGAAACGATATAACTTTTAGAATGAAAACAAAACTAATTATAATATTATTTTTTTTGGTTGGGTTCAATCTCTCGGCACAAAATTCAAAAAATGTAAAAGATACAAGTGAGGTTTGTATACCATACGATGTTGCAAAAAAAATGTTGATCGAGTTGAATGATTATGATAAACTAAAAGAATTAACAAAACTAGACAAACAAGAAATAATTGAACTAAACAATAAAGTTTTGTTTTTGGAAAAAATCAACCAATCTTGGGAACAAAAAGATTCGTTAAGTAATCAAATATTAATTAAAACTGAAGAAAAATTAGAAATTTATAAAGAAGAAAATAAAAATCTTGCAAAAGAAAATAAAAGACTCAAAACAAAAAACACATTATATAACATAATTTCAGGGCTCATTATAGCACCATTAACATACATTGCAATCTTTAAATAATGGCTTTAACATCTGCAGAAAAAAAAGAGATAGAGGTTCTCATCAGAAAAGAAATAAAAGACTTTTTTGATTCAAGTAGCGCCAAACAGTTTGAAAAAAAACTTTTAGATAAAGTTTCTGAAGATATGAATAAAGGCGGACTGAAAAAAAATGTAAAAGATATTGTAATTAAATCCTTCCAAGAGTACTTTACGGTGATGTATCAACAAAGAGGTTTTTGGGAACAAAAATTCAGAAATATATAATGGAAACAAATGTTACAGGCAAATTGAAAGACGCAATCACTTCTAAATTTACGGGGTTACCACCTGATGAAAGGAGAAATGCGATCCAACAAATTGAAAAGTCAGAACAAATGGAGGAAACTTCAGAAAAAAAACACTACACAGAATTTTTGAAAGATAAAAAAGACATCGTTGATGTTTATAAGATTATTAAAAGTCCCAAACACTCAGTAAGAGAAAAAAGAACCAAAATTAAAGAATTCCTCAAAGACCCCGAAGAACTAAATAACTTCTTCAAAAAAATATTAAATACCAATACGAAAAAAAAAGAAGAAAATACTGAAGCAACAGGGGCAGCTTCCGCAGGTGGATATAGTATGCCATTATTTTCATCCGAATCTGAATCATCAGTTGCAAAAAAGGATATAATTAAAACTGTTAGAGAACAAGTTGAAAAAGTTGAGGCGACTGAAGCAACATCATCGGCATCCGCTGGTCAGTATTCACAACCAGCAATTTGGGCAAAGTCGATGAGTAAAAAAAATTGGAAAGGAGCTTCGACAAAATACATGCCGGGAGCTAAAAGAGTTCAAGTAAAGAAAAAATGTAAAAAATTTCCTTATTGTAATCAAGGAGATATAAGGGCTCTGAAAATATTTGAAAATGAGTCTGTCCAAAATGCTATTGATAGTGTCTCGAGCAGTTACAATATTGATAGAAATTTTATTTCGGAGATTATATTCAACGAAATTAGAAAAAGACAAAAATAAAGATATTTATAAAAAAAAGTAAAAATGGACAAAAAAGATTATATAGCAAGAACTTTCAGAAAAATTTTGAAGGAAGACCTACAAGAAAAAGCCCACTCTCTTATGAACAAATTAAATTTAGATAAAGAAACAGATCTTTATTCAGACAATTCTTTTGATTATGTGCAAGAAGGTAAGGGTATGTGTGAGTCGTGTGGTGGTGAAATGAGAGAAGGTGAGTGTTCGGAATGTGGATATAGAAACGAGGCTGAAATTATGGAATTAGGTGGAATGGAAGATGGTCACCCAAGATTTGGTAACAAAAATCTAAATAAAATGACTCGTAGAGAAAAAGAAGATTTGATGAACGATAGATCATATGAAATGAGATCAAAAAAATTTGATGATGACTTTGAAGAAATTTCATTCTCAGATTATGATGATGATTCAGATCTTAAAAAATCGCGTAGTAAAAAAAGAAAACATAATGATGATACTGAAGATGTTGAGTTTGATCTAGAATTAGATGAAAGTTGGTATTCACATGATGAATATGAGAGAATGCGTAATTTAGGTGATGAAGATGAATTACAGGCATATCAAGACAAACTTGTAAGTGGTGGAGAGAAAGAAGATGATGATGATGATGAAGATTATGGTTTGAATATACCTGACGATATGCCCTCCTATAAAACTAAATACCGATATCGTGAAGAAGATGAAATAACAGAAAAACTTCATGGTAAACAACATAAGTTAGACAAAAATAAAAATGGTAGACTTGATAAAGAAGACTTCAAAATGTTGAGGAAACAACAAGATGAGGAACAACTTTATGAAGTTGAATTTGAAAAAGAAGGTGAAACTGAAGAAGGTAATGCTTTTACAGGTATGTTGAAAAAAACACCTAAAGGGCATTCCTTCAAATTAGGTGGTAAAGAATATAAAGACAGATCTTCACTTGAGGAAAAATGGAATAAAGAAGTTGATGTTAAACAAACGGGTGAATACTCTGACATGTCAATTGAAGAATTGAACGCGGCTATTAAAAAACAAAAGGCTAAAAATGACAAAACAATGGATTCAGGGAAAAAAGTTTCACACGCCGACAAAACAAAAATGAGTCAGTTATATTTTGCTAAGAGAGCTAAACAAGGTTGGAAAGAAAAAGGTAAAGCTAAAGTTACTGAATCAATTCTATACACAGAATCAGATTTGATTGATTTAATTGAAAAATTAGTCATCACAGAAAAAAATTCTTTCAAAATGAAAGAACCAAAAGGTTATAGAGAATATGAAAGAGTACACAAAAATGACAAAAAAGAAAACGAGGATTATTTGAAGCTTGTCACAAAAAAAATGACTGACTATTTGAAAGATATGTCTTCAGATAAAGACTCTAAATACGAGATGAAAGGAACACAAAAGTTCCCAACTGAAAATGGTGGTCTTAATGCTAAAAGAAAAAAATATACACCATCACAAGCTGTAGACGATTATATTGAAGCATTTTCATATCCTGGTCAAACAAATTTAGTTTATGATGAGATTAAACCAAATGATGAAATGATTGAAAAACAAATTAAAGGTCATAGCACCAATGGTAATGCTCAGGTTGACAAAGACGGAAATGCGTTAGGTAATGTTGTTCCAAGTAAAACTGGAGATAGATTTTACAAAAACTTTGAAGAAAATCTTTATGGACAAGAACAACAAGATGCATCATATAAAAGACAACCTCAACCTGTTGATCAAGCTGGCGAAACAACCGAAAGAGGATCTTTGAAATCAAAAAGAGGTAAAAAAACTTCTAAATCAGTTTTGAACAAAGTTGAAGAATCTGTAAATTCAAAAAAAGAAAATCAATTAAATGAGGAATTCGATAGAATGCAAAAATTGATGGACTATAGTAGAAAAACTCAATAATTTACAAAAAACTCTATACCCCTATAATTATCCATAGTTAGACATGACTATGGATAATTTTTTTAATTATATCACCAAAAATTTAGATCCCGAAGAAGTTGACATTTGGTTTCGTGTTAATAATATAATACCCGAAAAAATGGAATTATATTATGATTTATCATTCAGTCTTTTTTTTCTTATAAAATCAACATATTTGGGAAGTTCAGAAAATAGTACAGAAACTAAAGTAGAAATGACAACTGAAGACAATAAAAAACATTTCGAATGGTGTTGGAATAAAATATTAGATAACTTCCAAAAGGAAAATATATCATTCGAAAAAGAAGGAGAACATAAAGATTACTTTTATTCACTTTTCCAAGAAATATATTACAACCAACAAAAAGAAGTAGTTCGTAACTCCATAGACATTTTCTTCAATGATTTATTCAATCGAGAAAAACCATTCACTCAAGTTGATTTAGATTTAATATATAATATCTACAAAACACTTGATAAAAATCTTGTACTATAACCTTTACATTTAGAGTATAGATTCTAACTTATCATTAATAAACCATAATTTTTATTAAAAATGAGTAGTACAATTGAACAAATCAAAGAATTGACTGAACAACTCAGTGTTGATGTTAATAAATTTTACTCTGGTAACAAAAGTGCAGGAACTAGAGCAAGAAAGTCATCACAAGACTTAAAAAATTTACTCCAACAGTTGAGATCAGAAATTTTAGAAGAAAGAAAAAAGTAATCAGAGATGTTTAAATTGGATATTTTTTTTCTGTTCGTTTTCGTTTTGTCAATACTTTACGCAACGAACCTTATACTGATTTTTGTAAGATCAATTTTCAGTGATGAACCTAAACAAATAACTTTTAGTACTTGGGAAAAAATATCCAATTACTTTTTCCTTTCCTATCTAATAACTTATCTTTTTACTTAAACACAGAATGTATAACGAATTCAAAGACATATTTACATATTTAGTATCAATAAGAAAATTAAAAAATTATTTGAGTGTTGATATAGAATTTCCATCTACTTGGAAAATACCAAAAAGATTTGTTGAGGAAGATAAAATTGTGGAAAACAATAAAGTTACCGATGATAAAAGATTTTTTTCTTTCGTAAGTGAGTTCAATCAGGTAAACTTAGACAGAACTGTAAATAATATAAAAAACATAATATCTTACAACAAAGAAATTGAGTTAAAAGAAAGACTACTTAAACAAAAAATAGACGAACTGAAAAGACTTTTTGAAGGCGGAAAACTTGAAAGTTTACAAACACTAAAATTTGAATTATTTGAAGAAAAATTGAATGATGGAGAAGAAGATTTCAATGAGAGAGGAACAGGCGATGGAATGGCTGAAAAGTGAAGTGGAAAAAGACAAAGTTGAGTTAGAAAAACAAAAAAAAGATTTAATTGAATCTATTAAACAAATTGATAAAGAAAAAATTGTCAAACCTGTTACTAAAAAAACATTATGGGAGAAAATCAAGAAAGTCCTATTAACATAATAGAAAACTTAGCTTTGGTCACTGATGCGATGCAAACGCTTTTCCCTCAAGGTAAAATGATTTGTGTTTATGAATTAAATTCTGAAGACTATAAAAAAGTACAAAGTAACTTCAGAAAAATAGATAATAATTTTAATAGGTTCTCAGTAGACATGTCTGGTACGGAACATGTATTTATTAATGTAGATTATGTACCTCCGATCGAAGAACCAAAAAAAGAATATCAAAACAAAAAATCACTAAGAAGTAAAATACTATCTTGGTTTAAAAGTAGTAGTTCTTCTGTAAAGTAATTTTTTTTCCAAACCCATATCACTCAAAATATCATAAAGATATTTTTTTTGTGATTTAGAAGTGTCATTGACAATAATACAATCCATTCTATTTTCAGAAATTAAATAATCATTTAACTCTTTTAAAAATCGATTTGACTCAATTTCATTTTTAAGTGAAAAAAGTTTAACATCTGAATCATTTTGTAAAACAACTTTGTTGTTTAATTTCGATAACAACTTTATTGACTTATCTTTAAGATATAGATTCATAAATTTTTCGAATGTAATTTTAGTTTTTAAATTTACATCATATAAACTTTCAGGAACTTTAAAAGGTTTTAGATCAATTACTTTGTAACCACTATCAATATCAACTTTAATTTGTCTACCTAATGAATCCTTTATAAAGTAACTTTCAAAATCCTCAATCGACGAACTTAATAATCCTAATTCGTAATCACAAGGAGACGCGTTTTCAACCGATTTTTCGAAAACCACTGAGTTACTCTCCTCAATTTTTTTTTGGAAAAAAAGTTTCGCACGATCCAATGTTTTAAACTTGTTTATTATTTTTTTTCTTTTTTTATTTTTAAATAAAACAATTAAATAATCCATAACTAAATTATACAAATCAAAAATAGTAAATGAATACTGAAAATCTATACGATGTTTTAGGAGTAAAAGAAAACGCCTCTCAAGAAGAAATTAAAAAAACTTATAGAAAGTTGGCTAAAGAAAATCATCCAGACGCAGGTGGTGACGAAAACAAATTCAAAAAAATATCACAAGCATATGATGTACTTGGAGATGAAAATAAAAGAAAAGAATACGATAATTCCAAAAATAACCCTTTCGGAGGAGGGTTTAATTTCAATGACGCTTTCAATTCTATGTTTGGGCAAAGAAGAAATACACAAAGACCAGTACATACTACAAATATATCCATACCAATTGGTGTTCTAACATCTTACAAAGGAGGAAAACAAAATATAACTTATCGTAGACAAAATAAATGTGAACCATGTAACGGTACTGGTGGTGAAAAAATTTCTTGTAGAGTTTGTAACGGATCGGGAATGGTTGTAAGACAGATGGGAAGTGGAATGTTTGTTCAGATTGTCCAAACACCTTGTGAAAGTTGTTCAGGTAGAGGATTCCATTTCAAAGAAATGTGTTTCTCATGTAACGGTAATGGTTCTTCCACCGAAATGAAAACAATAGAAATAAATTTACCTCACGGTGTAGATAATGGTCAATTTTTGAGGGTTAATGGTATGGGGGACTTCAAAAATGGTATTCACGGTGATTTGATTGTGAGAATTGATCTAAAACCTGAAAAAAACTTTGACAAATTAGGTAATAATTTGGTGTTTAACGCTTTCATGACTTTAGACGAACTACTTCAAGGATCAATCAATGTTCCACATCCTGAAGGTGCTTTAAATGTTAAACTACCAGAAAATATAGACACATCAATACCTTTGAGAGTCAAATTAAAAGGGTTTAGATTAGAAACTGTAGGAGATTTAATTATTAACCAATTTGTTAAGTTTTCGAAAACTAAAACATAGAAATTATATCTTTCACAAAAGATATGATTCCGTAAATTCCAAAAAAGGTGAATATAGAACCAAAAATTAAAACAAATCTTTGAGTATTTTTAACTTGCTTACTTTCATCACATGTGTGACATTTCACTTCTGTTGCTTTTTCTTTTTCCATACCTATAATTTAATTATTAGTTAGTTGAAAATAAATATCAAAAATAGTATATTAGAACTATGTTAAGTTATATTGGAGGAAAAAGTAAAATTGGAAAGTGGATTGTCCCTTTCTATGATAAGAATATGGAAGTCTATTTAGAGACTTTTGGAGGAATGTTTTGGTGTTTTTATAATATGGACCTCAAACAATTCCCAAATCTAAAAAAAGTTGTCTATAACGACTTCAATCCACTCAATTACAACCTATTCAAGTGCGTCCAAAACCCAACTGAATTATTAAGAGCAATTAATAATATTGATTGTCAAAAACAAGGTGTTGATATTACCCCTGAAATTTATCGTGAACAATTCGTAAGCTTTCAGGCTGAAATTTTTAATCAAGGTTTCAGCCTTGAACCTGGCGATTACGAGGTTGCTGCTAAATATGTTTATATTCTGACTCAGGTGTTTAGTGGATCAAAACCTGAGACATCCAACTTTATTGATCTTAAAGGAAAGTATAAATCGAAGTATCTTACATTTCGTGATAAGTTATCTAAACCCGAGTGGGTAGATCACTTTTTGAAAATTACCGATGTTGAGAATATGGACTTCTCCGATGTAATACAAAAATACGATTCACCTTCAACATACATTTATCTTGATCCACCTTATTGGAAAACAGAAAATTATTATTCAAATCATGATTTTGATAGACAGGATCATGAAAGGTTAGCAAAGGTTTTACATGGGGTTCAAGGTAAGTTTTCGTTATCATATTATGACTTTGACTTGCTCCATGAATGGTTTCCCGAAGATCAGTACACTTGGATAAGAAAAGAGTTTGCAAAAGCAGCAGCGGCTAAAAAGGGAGAGAAACAAAACATGGGGGAAGAATTACTTATCATGAATTACTAATTTTTTTATACATTCAAATATTTATTAAGAAATAATTATATATGTCACTTAGATTTACCAGTCTATTAAGAGATCTCATTGTTGAAAGTTCAAGATTTCAAGTACTTTTTGATAAGTTTGTAAAACCAAAAGAAAAGGGAAAAAAAGGTATCATGCCGTTTGAAACATTGTTGGCCTTGATTGCGGCAGACCCAACCTCAAAACTTCCGGAAGGGATGGATGTTAATAATCTTAAACCACAAGATATGGACCGAGTTAAGATCGGTAAATACACTCAGTGGTTATTGAAAAACTATGTAACACCAAAGTTACCTGCAGATCACCCATTAAATATTGTAGATCCTCAATCAGGTCAGTATAGATCAGCACTTAAACAATTCCAAGACTTGTTCATGGAAGATTTGTATAAAGTTACGACCAATCTACAGAAGTACGAAAGGTTTAAAAATAGACTACCACTAGAACTTCGTAACATCGACAATTTGACAATCGAAACACTTTATGACAATGTAAAAGATTTCAGTTTGGAAAAAACTAAAGCAACTAAAGAGGAGAAAAAAGAGGCTTCTAAAACATATGCTCACCCTGGTGCTGATATTGTTTATAGAGGTCAAGATTGGACTGTTGCTAAAATTTCAGACAAAGGACAACTTGGTAAAGACGCAGCTTGTTTTTATGGTGGATCTCACAGTGAAGGAAGAAGAGGAGAAACAACATGGTGTACATCATCACCAGGATTAAGTTGGTTTGATAGATATATTAATAGAGGACCTTTATATGTTGTAATTCCAAACAAACCAACAACATTCAAATCATACGGAAAAGAAACAGGTGAAGTTTCAGGATTACCAGCAAACAGATATCAATTCCACTTCCCTGATAATCAATTCATGGATGCTGACGATAGACAAATTAACCTTGTTGACTTCTTAAATACAAATGAGGAAGGACTAAAACAATTCTTCAAACCTGAATTCATGAAATCCTTAGCGGGTGAAAAAGGTGATAAAGTTGTTATTGATTACCCTGGCGACTCAGCGTCTAAGTTTGTTGCACTTTATGGGTTTGATGAGTTATTTGCAACATTACCTGAAAACCTTAAAAGATTTACATTCAAAAACTCGTCTAGAGGTGGTGACAATATAAGTCTAAACATCCCTGAAGATATCAGTAGATTCAAACAATTACAAGCACTTAACTTTGTTAATTGTATTGCGACACTTCCTGAAGCGGTTTGTCAATTACCTAATCTACAATATTTATCATTAGTTGATAATAAAAATCTACAAAGATTACCTGAGTGTATTGGAGATATGCCAAATCTAATGGTGTTAAATATACCAGGTGCTGAAGGTAAAAACATAATCCCTGATTCAGTTTTAAGAAGAGCTGATGAAGATGAAGACTTTAATTTATTTGTATAATATGAAAAATTTTTTAATAACAGAAAACGAAGCCGACAGAATTTTGAACATGCACAAGTTCTACACTTCAAAAAATTATTTAGTGGAAAATCAAGAACAAGAACTTGACGAATATGGAAGTGCATACTCTCAAGAAGATCTTGAAAATATGAGAATTCTTTACGATCAAGACCCATCTCAATTTGCCGACTATACTAAACAAAGACAAGATATGAAGTCTTATGATGAAGATTCACAATTTTCGGAACTGTTGGAAATTATTATGGATTATTTGGATGAACATCCGAATGATGCACCTCGTTTGAGAAAAATGTTAAACACATATACTTCAAAAATGTTTGAACAATAATATTACTTTACAATTAATGTAAAACCCACCTTGATCGGTGGGTTTTTTGTTTTAGAAGGTATTTATTATTATGAAAATCATAATCACGGAAGATCAGTTACATTTAATCAACGAGGAATATAAAAGAGATCGTTGGGATGCTGAGTATCGTGACGAATACCCAAAGTATAAAAAGTTGTTTATAAAGATGTTGAAACAAGATGTTGACGATTCTTATGAAGGGCATCAATCTATACAATTAAAAAATGCTGATGGTGATATTTTATTTATTCATATGTTGGGGTCTAAAACCTTATACTATAATTATTCGATTGAAAATGAGATTGAGGAATCAATACCTAATCACATAGTATCAAGACATATAAAAAATGCTGTATATGACTACTTCAAAGAATTGTTCCCTGATGTAGAGATAAAAGAGGTTACTGGTGCAAACATAGGATGATGAAAATAATAATATCAGAAAGACAACAAAAACTAATAACAGAAAATATAACCGAAGAAAATCTTCGTAAGTTGTGTTATAGTGTTTGGGACAAACAAAAAAAGATGGGTGAAGAACCTCATCTTGATGATGTTATTTATGATATTTCAGGAATAAAAAAAAACACAACCGAAGATTTTACAACAATCAGACCTATTTGGTATAGATATAACGGTGGATTTAATAATCTATATGGAAAACTAAAAGAAGAAGTTCTAGGAAATACTTTTGATCTTGTTGTTCCTGAACTAGATTTAGAAACTTCAGTTAAAGTTATTGATGTGACTAATACCGCAATGGGTGGTTATAAGTATGATGTTGCTGATTTACAAATAGACATTGACGGTAACGGAACAGTAAGTTATGAGTTTCTTGATCCTGAAACCGAAGAACAAAGTTTAGTTAATGGAAGTCTTTGGGACGCTCTTTTCGAAGCTCAACAAGCCTATGAAACAGGAGACTTTTTTGGTGGTCTAAACTATCACTGTTATAATTTTTTCTACAAATTATTAGAAAAATATGGAATTCCTATTGATGTGGAAGTGGAATTAGAAAATTTAGATTAGTATATTTAACAACATGGGACCAATCGTAAAAAAAATAGACCAATATTTGAAAACTGAAGGACTTTCACAAGAAACACTTTTAGTTTTAGAAAATCTTCAAAAGGAGATCAAACCCTTAGAAAAACAAATAGTTAACTCTTCTTACGATCAGGGTTATACCGATAAAGAAAGAGGTAAAAAACCTGTTTGGGACCAACACTCATCAAAATACAACAACTACTTCAAAACGGACGCATTTGGAAAATAGAGTTTAATTTCGTATCTTTGTAATATGGAAGACTTAAATAAACTTGAACTACCCGAAATCAAATCACTTTGTAAACAATACGGAATTGGTGTTGTAGGTGATAAAAAAACTTTAATCAAAAAACTCAAATACTTTCTTGACCCAATTGAAGATGTTTTGAATACACATCCTGGAAGAAAAATACCTAAAGACAAAAAAATTGTTGGGGTTAAGGTTACAAAACAAGCCGATATTAATTCTGTACTAAAGAATAAAGGACAATTCTTATATTATTCTTTAGGTTATCAGTACTATATGGTGCCTGAATAAAAAACCTTGATATTTATAAAAAAAAACTAAGATGAAAAAACAAATTATAGAGGAAATTAAAGATATCAAATATCTATTTAATTACAACAGAGGTAGAGTTATATCTGAACAAGAAAAATTTGAGTCAGACAATTTGGAAATTGATGACACGGATATTGAAGATTACGAAGATGAGGACGAAGATTTTAATTATTTAAAAGGTGAAATGGATGAAGAGTTTGACATGCCAACCATGTCACCGGGGACAAAAGAAAAAGAAAGAATTAAAATTGATCCGGGAACTAAACCTAAACAACCTAAGACTCCTTACAAACCAAAACCAGGTCCAAAACCTGATCCCAAAGCCAGAAGAAAAAGTGACATGCCAGATTGGTTGACCTTTGATGAACTTGGAATAGAATTTGAATAACATGAAAAATATCAAAAAGAAATTATATACGGAAGGAATTTCCAAAAAAGAGTTCATCAAATTGATGGAAGCACCAATTGACTACGAAGGTCCTGAAAGAATGGCTGGTGATGTAGAAAGAAAAATATTAGGGAAACAAACACCCTATTCTAATTTTCCTGCAATGCCAAAAATGGATAGAGACTTTGTTGAATTGGTATCATCAAAAAGATTTAAAGACTCTGTTGAAAAA